>Ga0214545_1000259_pt1 | contig 74781 bp, 23 predicted proteins | sample CNSS4metaG_FD_160064 | JGI IMG/M metagenome (GOLD analysis project Ga0214545, IMG submission 160064) | Root nodule microbial communities from cowpea collected in UCLA plant growth center, Los Angeles, California, USA - CNSS4 | ecosystem: Host-associated > Plants > Roots > Nodule | place: USA...
TAATAAATAACATAAAAAAAAAAAAAAAAAAAAAAAACAGTAGCAAGATCATCATAACGTCTATGTCTAGTAGCAGAGGTTTCTTCTATAAAAAATAATTGCAAAGTTTATCAACTAATAAACATTTTCTTTAGGGTCAACACCTCTGTACTCTTTAACTTTAAACGTAGAATTAGAATTCATTTTTTTAATATATTTTTATCTAAATTTTAAAATAAATAAATATAATTTTTTTAATCAGAAGATATTAAATTTTTTTATATATTAAATAATATTTAAATTGAAATGTGTAGACTAATATAAATAATCTAAATGCTAACTGAAATGTCATTTAATACATAAAATTATTAACGTAAAATTAGAAAAACCATATTTATTTATTTTAATAATTTAAAAGTCAAACCAGAACTTATGACAAAGTAATTTTATTAATGATAATCTTATTGAAAATTAGACTTAATCATTTTTAATATAATTTAACCTGTAAAATGTTTTAAATATACTATGTTAATTAATAGTCCTTACTTAATTACTTTTTTATTAAATAAGTTGCGTTAAAAATAATAATTTAAATGGGCTAATGTTATAAATTTCATGTTGGGTAAAATGTTTTTTATCATAAATAAATAATAGAGTAAAAAGTTACTAGAACTAAGACTGTATATAATTAAACTTAAAAACTTGGCTAGATCACCACCAAACTATAAAAAATAAAACAAGTGTTAATCAGTAAAATAGTGATTAAAAAGCATAATGTTTACTATTAATAAATGCCGTGAATTATTTCGGTGTTATTTAGCCATATTATTCATCTTTTGACAATCGTATATAATATATTGTGGAAGATATAAATCTTTTCACTTTAATATGATACGTTATCAATTTAAAAAATTTCATATTACCAAATAATTAAAATTATATTAAAATATAATTTAAAATAATTATTATAAATCAAATAAGTTTGTCATATAAGTTAACAAAAATAATGATATATTAATATATTATAATCGCTTACATATATATTTGTTCAAGGATTTAGAAAATAAGTAAGAATATTTTTTTTTTTTCATAATCATAGTTTAAATATTTTATTATTAAAACATTGAACATATAAATAAATAAAAATATTTAAGTATGAAAATAGTTATTTCTTTAAAACTATTTTTCTTTTTTCTTAATCTTCTTTAAATATTGATGAAGTGGTTGATCTTTTTTAAGAATCATAGTATATTTTTTTAAGATAAAATATACTAATTCTAACATAATAGAATTTTCATCGGAATAAGTTCATCTTTATATTCCATTTAAGTGAGATATTCTAAAAGTTTTGCATGCATGAGTACTAGGTTACATGCATGTGACTCAATAGGGTTTAAGATAAACCTCTCTTAGAGTATGTTTATATTGTTGATATGATTTTTTTGTGTACAAGTATTATATGGTATGACAGTGGAAACTCTTGGAGCTATGATAGAGTCATAGAGTTTGGTGTAGGTAAGGGAAGTTGATAATTTTGGTGATAAGCATTTTAAATGGGATGATTTGTTTGTAAGGAGTGATGTGGTCTCTAGACTTGATATTTTGATGAATGCACTTTTTTAATGTATGTTTTGAGTAGTTGATTTTGATGAGATTGTTCAAAATGAGTTTGATTTTTGTACAGGTTCTTTAGATTATTGAACGTGTGTATTTCTGGAAATTGAAATGATCGCATATTAAACATATTTTGTTGTTTTAAGTAGTACTATCATGGTGATATTGTTTTGAATGGAAATGGATAAGATTTTGAAAATTGAATGAAAAGTCTAATTTGAAGGTTTTGTGTTAGTGCGTTATTGAGTGATTGTAATATATCAATTTAGTCAAATTGGTTCAGTTGAATGTTATCTTAAAACTAAAAATGACATGTTAGATACTTAAAATGAGTAGAAAAAACCTAGTTTAGACCAAATTAATGAATTGATAAGTTGTTAATGGGTTCTGATTTATATAGACTCGCTAAGTGAACCAAAACTTGTTGGGTGAGTTAAAATTCGTTAGGCGAGTCTTTAAGTAAGACTTTCGGTGTTTTGGTTTGTTTGGTGAGCCAATATCTTGTGCGAAATTAGTTTTTTGTGAAAAACTTGAGAGTTCAAAGGATTAGTCACCAAGCAAGTCAAGTCTCACTGGGTGAGCCCATCCTAGTCTTTGGAGTAGTTAGATGAGTCATATTTCTCACTCAGAAAAACTCTTTTTATAAAATCTTCTAGTGGTGATTCCCTGAATGAGTAGAATTTTCGTTGGATGAGTCAATATTCATTATTGTGTTGATGTCTTTGGCTAAACGAGTAGAATTTTATCTAAGTAAATTTCAACATGTACTTAATTCATTGAGCGAGGCAAATAATTATTAACTATAATCTTGGTTGTGCTTGAGTAGAATGATTGTTTAACAATAATCAATTATTTTTGTGTGAGTGTGTATTAACGCGTTAATATAATTTTCAATTTTCTTTATACTTTCAATTAAGATGTTGAATAGTAACATGGAAGAAAAAAAAAACTACAAGAAGGGAAATAATTCATGTTTTCATGGTGGAAAATAATGATGCATTTAATAGGAACTAAAGGTAATATAATGTGGACATTAAAGACACCTTAATAAGAATTGACGTGGAATTTAGAATTTGACATTATTTTACTTATAAAAATATTGTACTTATAATGCAAGGAAGACATGAATTTTGATAGGAGTCTGAGTTACCCTTATGAGAACTTTGTGGAGTTTTAAGTTGTAAAAACTCCAATTTAAATTATTGACATCTAATAACAGTGAAAAAATAGACCAATTCGGTCCATCATATTAAAACAAATTGAAATTATTAACTAGTTGATGGATTGATGTAAGACCCAGTTTTATTTTCTGCCCTAATGTCTAAGGGCTGACCTTAATCTGTTGGGCCTAAAGGCTGGCCCATAGGGTGCTAAGGCCCTAAAGCTGCCAGGGTTTCCATTTCTGACTCATTCTTGCAAAAATAGAACCTTAAACGTTGTCCCTTCCTTCCAGAACGCTCTGCAAGGGCTTGACTTCGATCTTGGCCAAAGATTTCGCGAGCTCAGTTTTGTCTTTCGCTCCATGTAAGTGTTTCTTAAGCTTGTATCTGTACTCCCTGAAGCTCTTTTTCGTGTACTTCCTTTTAGGGTTCCATAGTAACCTTGTTCTTTCGCTGTCCCGCTGTCCTTTCAGTTTCTGAGACTGCTTCTCAAACTGTTGCTCTTCGCAGTTGGTGTTGAGGCCTCGTATAAGCCCTTTTCCAGGTAAGGGAAGCTAGAGTCCGTGCGTCTAGTCGTTTTTAGCTTACACAAATATTATTGTGTGATTCTGTGTACTGTGTGCTGCTGTGATTTGATGAAAATGTCGTTGTGGTCTTTGAATTTGGTGTTTGCATGTCTGTTGTGTGAATGAGCAGTGGCGGGCACTGGTTTTCTCGCCCAAGCGAGCATGCCTCGCCTAGAGTCTCGCCTAAGCATTTCTGTGCGAGCGGTCACTCAGACGACCTGGTTTCTTTTTTAGCGAGGTGCAGGCTCGCTTAGGCGAGATGGGGCTCGCCTGGGCGAGACATCGCAAAACCCATTGTTTCCCTATCGCGCTCTCGCCTAGGCGAGAAGGGTTTCGCCTGAGCGAGAGGGTCCTTCTCGCCTGGGCGAGATCTGTTAGCTTGGGCGAGACCGCGGGCAGGTTTGGGTGTTTTCGTTGAATAGTTTACTGTGGGGTGGCTTGTTTGTCTGGTCTAATTGTTGTACTTGAGGGGTTGCGTGATGATGCCATGGTAATATATGAGTTTGAGATGGAAATGGTATGTTACTTTGTTGGATATGAATAGGGAAGCATGAGTTGTATGATTTGTTGTTTATACATGATATTACTCCTATGGGAAATTCTTGATTAGTGGATGGAACATGTATAAAGTGTGGGTAGGGCGTAATTTCATGACTCTCGTAGTGAGAGATTCTTGGTCGCGCCTCATCGGGTGGACCAAATCCCATGGACCCTCGTAAGAGGAGTCCCTGGTGGTGCCTCAACATAAGGACGTAATTCCACGCACATGTCGTGGTGGTGCCTCAGGGCCAGGGCGTAATTCCACGAAGGCCACGTGGTGGTGCCTCTTGTAAGGGTATAATTCCGCGAAGGCCTCGCGGTGACGCCTCATTGCTAGGATATAATTCCACTGTCACGTGGTGGTGCCTCATTATGCGTATCCGGATAGTCAAGTCTTGGGAGTCTAAATTGATTTTGGTAATCCATGTGTGAATGTTTGTTGTTCATGTTTGACTTTGAGATTTGCATGTTGACTATCGTGATATAAGAATTTTGTACAGTAGCTTACCCTTGTTTGTTGTTTGGTTATCTTGTATGTGGTTCTTCTCCTATTGCGATGATCATCGATTCTATTGATGTGAGCAAATGGGAGGACTCCTGGCAGTGGTAACGGTGATGGAAATGCTACGTCTTGATGGATTGGACGGTACTAGGCCACTATGGGGCCCATCGCTGAAGGATTTTATTAGCCTTGATTTCCTTGCTTGAACAAGACCTAGTACAATCATTTGTTTTTTTAGTGTATTTCTGTTTGGGCCGTGTGGGACCCTTTTTCGTTTATGGACATGTCGGAGTACGGAGTACTTCATGTTCCAAACCTTCATACCCTTTGAATATTATGTATTGACGTTCTTATTAAATAGGTTTTATCTATTTTTTCTGGGACGTTACAATTGACATGTTAGCCGACAATTTTTTTTAATTATTATATCTATATATATATATATATATATATATAATATTAAAATAATATTTAATCATATAAATATTTTTAAGTTCTTAATTGATTAAGTAATGTATTATAAATTAAAATAATTATTTTACTTAGATATTAATTTATTTTATTATAATTAATAATTAAAATTTAATTTGTTAGTGTTAATAATTTAAATTATAATATTATTTAACATTTACATTCTTCTTGGAGTAATATAATATAGAAAAATCAATCTTTCACATTACTTTTGCATTTTAATTTTAATTTTGAAAAAGAAACAGACCACGGGATCAACTTGTTCCATCCTATAAATTAGTGAGCTTGTTCCATCTTATTAGCTAGTGAGAGACAAACTAAGACAAATGAGCTGATCGAAAACTTTAACTCAGATCCACAAAATTTTATTAGACAAAATATTAATTATCACATAGTTGACAAACACTTTAATAAAATTGGTCAATGACACTTTAACCAATATTGATTTTATAATATTGGAATTAAATGAGAGAAACAATATAAGAACTATGTAAAACTTAAATATGAAAGAAAGATAATAACAAGAATTTTCAATTTAAATTTTTTAAATAAAACGTGAAAGTTCTTATTTTGAATTACTTTCGCAAATTTACAAAATTTATTTTCTTAAAAAATTTACTCCAATAACATATTTTATCACAAAACTTCACATTTTTATAAAAGTAAGTTATATCTAAAGACTTTATTATATCCAATCAAACTGTTAATAATTTTCTCATAACTAACAAGTTAGTGATAGGGTTTGTTTGTAGCATATGTCCTTATTAAGCCGAAAGTTTTGACAAGCCGTTTTTCTAAATTTGAATCCAATTTGATAAGACCGGAACACATTTCAAAAAAGAAAAAAATTGTCGAAAAACTAACGTATTAACGTGATCTATCAATTATAGTAGGTAAAAGAATTAAAATAATATTTTATTGTTTGAAATTTAAAGAAGAAATTCAGAAAACTTAAGAACATAAATTGAAATATTATTAAAAAATCAATTTTCTTCTTAGAATATTTAGACTTTCCACCAATACATATCTTTCTCCATCTGCAATCATAACAAGGGGAAATGTTCAAATCAAATCTTCAAAGTTTTCGCTATTAATTAAAGGAACACTGAGTTTATTCCATCGACAACCATACTCAATTTTTAACTCCTTTGATATTTTATTTTCATCCATCCGAAAATTTAAATTACTATTTTAAAACTCTAATATTCATTCTAAAATAAATAAATATGAATAATTATTTTATGAATCTTGAAAACTATTTGAAGACGTGAGATGCTAATATTATAACACTAATTAATATCATCATTAGTTTGACCTTTTTATTCAACACATAAACAGATATAATGAGTGTAAATGTAATACTAAAGATTAACTTGAGTAATTTTTTGTTTTAAAAAGACTGAAAGCAAAAGAATTTTCTTACAGAAATTGGAATTAATTTTTTTTACAGTGATTAAAAACATATCTAAGTGTACTTTGATAAAAAAAAGTTTTCTATTTAAATCAAAATTAGATTTATACCAAATTTAAAATTTTCAAAAAGTTAAAAGTAAATATATATACCTCTATTCACGTTGTTGCTAAGGGTGAATTCAAAATTGACCTTTTGGAGTGTGAAATTAAATTACTTTGTTGTTTAATTTAAAGTATTATGCATCTGTATTCACTATGAAAATGTTATATGTTAAAACTTTCTTATTGATAATATTTGAAAACCTCTAAGAACTATTTATAATTTATTTTAGTTAAGTTTTTTGAAGTTATTATACCATTATTATCAAATTATTGTTAACCTACTTATATATAATATATTGTACATTTGAGATGTTTATTAAAGGGAGGTTTTTTCGTTAAGATTATATTATATATAAATGAAGTGTAATATTTATGTCTAAACTTGATTTTATAAGATTGAATTAAATACAAATTCCTTTATTAATATTTACATTGAAATCATATTAAAAAGAATTGAAATTGTGTATATAAATGAAGATATTAAAAAAATGCGAATAATCAAATCATTATAAAAAAAATATTTTATTTAATAAACTTGAAGTTTGGTATTTCATAAAATGCAATAAATCTTTTAAACATAATTATTAAAAAAATGAATAATTAAGTTTGTAAGATTTGAAAGAATTATAATTTTTTTAGTAATTTAAGAACAAATAAATAAAATCTTATATAGGAATAAGTAATGAGATGAGAACTTGAAGAATATATTCATCCCTACATCTGATTTAAAAAAAAAAAGAAGAAGAATCAAATGCTATCCATATTTAATCACTACACAATTTTTCTTTAAAATCAAAATAATTAAAATAATACGATAAATTTATTTCACAAAATACTTTAAACGTGATAGCATGTGAACAGAGTCAACATAAAACATAAAATAAAGACGCAGGTTATATATGCAATTTGACTCGCCGGAGAATAGGGTAGGCATGCATTAAAATCACTTTCACCAATCACCGATCTACAACGAATGGAAATATTCACTTATAAATACACTAAATTTTGTTTAAACTCGTTTTTACTGGATATGTATATGTTAGGATAAATCTGTAAGGAATTCCTTGCAATTCTTTTATAAATTTAATTTACTTCTATATTTTAAAAAGATTAATTTTATATTTTGCAATTTAATTTAATTTATATATTTTAATCATTAAATATTTTCTTAGTCAAAATTTCTAATCATTACGTGGACTTATCACGTTATTTAGTGACCGACAATTCAAAACTATTCCTCGCTAGTAATGCATATATTTTTTTCTCCTATTGTGAAATTTAACAATTATGATTTTTATCTTTATCCATTATCATCTATTATTTGAATGATAACGTATTAAGTTAGATATGGATAATGTCTATTTATAATAAAAGAATTTATCCATTATTCGTTTTGTTATTTGTTGATATTCGTTTGAAAAATATTTGTAAATATTTTAAAACATGTAAGTATCCATAAATACTCGTAAATGTTTAAAAAATATATTTTATAAATATTTAAAATTAAATTTAAATAAATTAAATTTAAATTTAAATTTAATCTAATAAAATATAAATTAAATTTTAATTTAAAATATTAAATTTAATTTAACAAAACATAATTTTAATTTTAATTTTTTATGGGTAGCAGGTACAGGTATAGATAGTTGATACCCGCCCCCGACTCGTTTATAAACGGGTATTAAATATCTGCTATCCACTACCCACGAATATTAAAATATCTACTACCCGCTATTCGCGGGTATCAAATACTTGCAAGTACTAACTATTGGTCACGGATTTTATCCGCACATATCCACAAGATATTTTTGTCATCCCTAATCTATCCCATTCATTCACATTTAATTGTATTCATTATAAAAATATAAAAAAGGTAGTCAAACCAAATTCATCTATTTATGAATGATTAATAATTTAGGGAAGTGACGCTCATAATTTGTGATAAATGTGATTATTTTCAAAGAGAGCGGATGTTTACCTACACGAACACGAATGTTTTTTGTCATCTCTAATTCATCCCATTCATTCAAATTTACTTTTATTCATTATAAAAAATATAAAAAAGTAGGTCAAACCAAAATAATCTATTTATGAATGATTGATAATTTATCTATATTCTCTTTGAAAATAATCACATTTATCACATATTATTAGTGTCACTTCTCTAAATTCCATTCAGTATCACATATAAGAATCATGGATACTACTCGTAAGTTTACTCACCTTAACATTCACAAATAATATATTTAAAACATCAAATAAACTTAATAAAAATGGATTGAAAGAATTAAATTCACGCATTTATAAAGTTTAAAGACTATATTTGGTCAAAATTATAAAAAAAAAAAAAGACCAATTTCAATTTTTACTAAAAATTAGAGAAAAAAGAAATTTAATCTTTAAATTTAAATGGGTTGGTCCTTTAATGGTGGATGAAATGAAGGTACGTTAATTTATGACGCGAAGCCATGTGAGGAGATAGGCCTCAGTGGTCAAGTCAAATACAAGGTTATATTAGTATTCATGTTTACATTGATTTTTGACTACTCTATTATTCAATTTAGAGTCAATAATATTTTTGCATGTACCTTATATGCATAGTTGAATGGAGGAAGGTCAACGTTTTCATAGTAGTTAAACTACCTACCAAATTATTTTAGATACGTTTCTGCACGAGAAAACTAGAATCAAGGGAGAAAACAAACTATGCATAATTTATTACATGGTGTGGATAGAATAAGACTTTGCACACGCATGGCATGATCTCATATCATTACATGGTGTGGAGAAAATCAGTGTTGTTTTTATTATATATTAAAGGTTTAAATATATGTTTAGTTTTTGAAATGTAAAGTGATTGTAGTTTTGATTTTCAAATTTAGAAAAACTCATTTTTAGTCTCTTAAATTTGTTTTAAAAAAAATATTTACCCCATTTTTCAAAAACAGAAAAAAACATAGATGAGTTTATGTTTTTTCTTCACTTTTAATTCTTAATCCATGATCTTGTTTCTCTCTCTCTCTCTCTCTTACAATTTTAGTCTTTATCCTGTAAAAGATTTGCAATTTAGTTCAAACCTTGATTTTACATTTGTTTTAAAGAAAAATTAAATTAACTGAAATGTAAATATATATATAATTGAATATTAAACCAAATTTCAAATTAAAAGAAACTAAAATTTCAATTTTACTTTTATAATATTAGTTAAAATAGCCAACATAGTTAATTCAGTCTTTAAATATTAATAAATGTAAACAAAGTAGTTTTTTGTTTTTCACATTGGTTATTCGTTTATTATCATTAATATTTAATTTAGTTTCTAATATGAGGATGATAAGCTATTATACTTTTGCACCAGTTTTCTCCGATGATCAGAAACATCTCTTAATTGCGAGCCATGTATGTACATATTTCAGCTAATTTATTATAAATAACTTTTTTTAAGTGAAAATTTTAGTTGGCTTAATTTCATACTTTACTATTAGAATTTTAAATTTTTGTGAGTTTTACTTTTAATTTTGAATTTACAAATTTTATTATCAAAATTTTAAAATCATATACATTTTACTTTTCTATTAATCAATATTAAATTGTTATTGATGTCTCACATGATCGATACAAGGCAATTTTCAATTCAGCATGAAATGTAAATTAAATTTTAAATTACAAATTTCATCATTAAAATTTTATACTGTTGTAAATATTTTTACAATTTTAACCATAAAATTTTAAAATTATAGACATTTTATCTTTTCGTCAATTATACGTTCATTAATGATGATGTAATGACGATGTAATGACCTAACCATAAATAAGGTGCATAATGGAGAAAGGAACGTAATGACCAATCAAGTATGCTAAATATTTAATGTTGAGTTAATTAGAAATGATGGTTAACATCCCTATTCATATAAATATAAATATAAATTATTTTATTCTATTTATTTAAATTTTACTTTAAGAATTAGTTTAAAATCTTTAGATCTTTATTTTCTTAATTACATTTATGTTTAAATTTGTGTATATTTTAAATATTTTATCCAAGTAGCCGTAACAAGAGAATATATATATATATATATATATATATATATATATATATATATATATATATATATATATATATTATATAAGTTTCAAATTTGATTTTAAATAATAGATAAAATATAAATAGTTGTTAATAATTATGTGAATTGTTTGAGATTTTATTAAGACATGCTTTGTGACATAATCAATATATTCTAGACTATTGTAAATAGTTAAATAAATAAATTTTACAGTAAAAGTTTTAAAACAATTATAATTAAATTATTTTAAATATACAAGTTCATATTACTACTACTATTATTATAAAATTAAAATTATGGACATTAATAGAAGTATATAACTATTTTTTTCATATATATATATATATATATATATTTATTAATTGATAAATGTTAATCGTTAATTTTTAGTTGTCAAAAACTTGAACCTACAACTTTTTTTACCCTCAAAGCGAATTTTATATCTCTCAAATGTGAGTGAGAAACTTTCCTGTTTGTTCTAAAACTTCTCCAATATATAATGCAATTTTATCTTAATTAATCATTTATAATTATTTATCATCTAATAATTATAAGAAAAATAAAATAAATATATTTTGCGGTCAACAAGCTAACCCTCAAAACCCCATTCACCTATACATTTAAATATTAAGCAAATCATGTTTTTTCAATTATTCGAATTAATTTGTCAGTATATATTCACAAAATTTCTGCATAAAAAACTTACAAGGGCACCGTGATTACTTACTTTCTGATAAATAAATTATTAGAGCACTTGACGACTTCTTCGTTTATTCTTCTCCAATCCAATATTACCAAGCTTGGCTATTTTTTCTTGCTTTGTTTAAGTTTAATGTAATTAAAATTCATTTAGTACTAATATTAGTCCTCTTCAATAATTATTTTTGTTTTCGTGAAAGATAAATCTGACTTCGTCAAAAGCAAATGAGTTCAGTAGTGTCTCGATTATGTTTAAGCAGATTGTGAAATTGAGTTTTTTTGGCAATAAAAAAGCTTTCAACATCACAATTGCTAAATTATATATATAATCATATTTTTTAAGGATAGAAAACAGATTAATAAATGAATATGTATATGTCTTTCAATGTAATCAATTGGAATGTGACTATTACTGGTTGCCATTTCCATTCTCATTCACATGGCAATCGTTGACCTTCCGAGAAACATGGAACAAAGTTCTCAAGCACAATCTTGCCACAAAATACTAAAGCAAAGGAACATGGTGACGGAGGAGTGAAAACGCGAGAAAGAAGAAACACACATGTTGACCAAAATATAGATCTATTAATGAAAAACATGTTTATGAAAAAAATTGAAAAAAGAAATTACTTATTCATGATGATTTAAGATATGTTGACCATTGAAGTGTAGTTTTAAAGTAGTGCTCTATCATGACAGAGCCAGAAGACTCGGGTCAATTTAAACAATTCAAGTTTATTAAATAAATATAAAGCATAGATTTTAATCAAAGGTTTAAATGATAAAAGAATATGTGATAGCAATATGGTTAAACAATAGACAAACTAAGTACATCTTTTTTAAAACTCAAAGTTATATATCAATCATTAATTTTTTAAGAAAATATTGTCATTGTTTGTAATGTTCCTGTATATTTTGGTACCATTCAAAATACATTTTTCTATGAATTTTCGAAAATCAACGTTCCGTATCATTGTAAAAAGATAATTTAACATGGGAGTAGTTAGTTTGATTGTTTATATTTTCAAAAAAAAAAGTTTAAAATCTATTTTCAATACTCTTTCTTAATTTTTAAAAGGAAAATAAAATAAAATTCTCTTGTTTTGGTCTATTATTTTTCATTTTTTATTGCTCATAGTTTTCCATATTGTCTCCCATTTCCATCCTCTAAAATTAATATTTGAACAAAAACTAAAGAAAATGATGCACATCCACAAAGAGGGAGTTCATACGAGGCACAATGCAAAACAAAAAACAACATACCATTTACAAACACAAAGAAAAGGCCACACCACCATACACTTGACGACTATAATGGCTCAATAAGTAGCATCAATTTCCAAAAAACAAAAAAAACTGGAGAAATAACAGGTTTTCCCTTGTTCTTGCCTCTTATTGTGGTGTGGTAGACAAGTTCAATATCGATTTGTCTCTAAAAGATATATTGTGAGTTGAGGCTTGCCAAGAATAAAAGTGAGCAAGCTACTAAAACACCAATCCAATTAACGTCTTCAACCATTGCAATGTTCAAAACGTTATATGCCGCTTCCTGCAAATTTCCCAAGCTTTATAGTAATACAATACGAGAAAAAAAATTATTTATCTAAGAAAAAATGCTCAGGTCAATTACATTCTAGCTTGAAATATATATACTACAGAAAACATACATATCCAGCTTCCCTTTGCAGAGGGAAGGGTGAGAAAGGGTCTGTAACTTATATTCTAATAAATATTGTATGTGGAGATTAAAGAGGTTAATTGCAGTCAAGGTGATGTCATGACGAGTTAGATTATAAACAATAACTTTTTATTAAAACAATTAATCAAAGTGCCACGTGTTGTGTCGTACAATTTTTTATCCAAATTTACCCAAGATTATATACTTTAAAGTAACAATGTTGGACCTTTTAGGGGACATTTGTTCTTCATCCTAATATCTTATGTTCATTAAAAGATGGAAGGTAGGAAATTCACAGATTATAAAATATACGAGGACCAAAATCGCTGTTTTTAAAATTCGGAAACTTAGAGACCAATTTTAACTTCATACATATTTTATCCATTTCTTAAATACTCAGACTCTGCTAAATGCAAAGTTGTCTAAGAATACCTCTTCCGCAGTTGGTAGCGAACTTCATCATCCTCTTGACGGGCCTGTTTACAGTGTGAAATGAAAGAAAACACAACAGAAAGAAAAGATCTGTATATTGTAAACGCACGTTAAAAGAGAGCTACAAGAGAGGGAAACTGAACTACTATAAGATGCATTTAATGTAACAAAGACATGTCGACCATCATATCCCCACAATAAATTATGACAGCCAATTATCAGTTTGTCTCGCAGACAAGGTTTTATATTATTATCAAATGAAACTCCAAATCCTTGTATACGATACTCTTGATGTTGAATGCCGCATACAGCAGCTATATATAGCTAAAAACTTTAACTGAGTGTTTTTTCTATTCATTACAAGCATAACGCAAAATCCTTGTCCAACACAATTGCCCTCAAAATTTAAAGTCAATAGAGATAAAAGGGCTGGTTGGGTACGATATTTATGCAGACAGTTAGTATCTTAGAATGCTATATATATTTCTGGCACAATTTTGTTTCCCTCCCTCGTAATAATAAACGCTTTTCCTCATAAACATCTTCCAGTAGCCAAACTGCCCCATCCAGCAAAGAAAAAAATATACAGTGGAGAGATTCAAGGAACTGACTGACCAACCCAATTAAACTACACTTAATCAGCAGAGCGATATCGTTTTTCTCAAATCCGGGCGTTCAATTTTGATTACTAAGTTATTTTTTACAGAGTCCTGTTCAAAGTGAGAAATAGTGGCATCAAATCCAATAAACAAAACTAATTGTTATCTTTTTGTTTTTTATCAATTAATAAAGAGATTGAGTTTTTCTCCTTAGATAAAAAATTCTGTACAAATATTTTGTAATATTTAACAGATACTTACTGGTTCCATTAAAACATAAAGGCCGTGTTAGTAAATCAGCCATTAAGAAGGTTTATATCAGAAAGAGAAAGACCGGTAACAGAATATTAGAGTCATAAGGTTTATTAAAAGGAAAAAGATTTTTTTGATAAAGTTTTAACAATGTCCACATGTCCATTCAATTGGATCAATATTTTTTTTAAAATAATTTATTATGGTTTGGAAAGAGAAGATAAATGTTTGTTGAAGACTTTGTCAAAGTTTGTTAACAAAAACTCTCTCGAAGTATCAAAATCCAATACATGATGAGTTATATATTTTTTTTTTCGGAAATTTGTCATAACCATTTCCGTTTATGAATCTACCTACTATTGAGCTACAATGTGAGGATTGATTTGAATAAGATTTCCGCTTTTCTTACTAATTCTGATCCAGCTCCGTCAGAATTCCACCAATGAATGACCAAAATAGGTACTTACAATCAGCAACAATGAAAAAAAGATGTATCATGATCTCACATGAAACTTCTAGGCATTCACCAGAATAAAAATGGGAGAAAATTATAGAATGGATTTGTTGGTAGGTTTGACCCTAAGTGTGCTAATTGAGTTTTAAATTAAAGAAAAGACGCCATCCAGAACAAACCCTTTATACAAATTATCCTGCTTCCCACAGGATACATACATCAATTATGGGATTGGACTACAAGTTATATACAAGATCAAAATTACATGCAAGGAATAATTTATTGGACATTTCTCATCTGTATCAGGGAGGGAGAGGATGCTGAGAAAAGAAAGTATGAAAATAAACTCAACTGACCTTCACAAGATTATTCTTTACTTCTTGTAGATTCTCTTCCACACACTTCTTCCGCAGCTTCTCAATTTCATGCCTAGCATCAGTCAATTTTATTTCCTCTTGAAGTAAAACAAGAAGATTTTCTGATCTAGACAACCTATGGATCCCAGTCATAAATTATATTTCAGTAGTATTCAGGAGAGGAACTCTATCACATTCTAAACATTATCAGAATGTACATAATTACCGTTTTGAAAAGTTCTGAACCATGAACAAGACAAACAAAAATGGTAAGCAAAAACCTAAGAATCAAAAAGCTTTCTATAAAATACAAAATTTGAGATATGTTGATAATTGGAAGTTGAAACTAACTTTAACATATCTTGAATGCTGAGAAAACTAGAATACGGCCTATTTCCAAAAGAGGCCATACTCCAAAATTCAATATTCCGAAATAACAAGGCAGTGAAGTGACAGGTTTGCACTGATATTACCACTATCCAGTCTTATTAACCATGTTTATCATTAGATGAGGCAATTCAATTACTTTTTTCCACATACAGGTAGTTAATATACTAATAATCAGACATATGATCAAATTCAATCTCCTACTTGAAAAAAAATGCATCACCAGTTGGAGAGTGTCTGTATCATACTTCCAAGGTTAGCAGGCGTCAAGTCTCTACATACAGCAAACTGGACCTGAAATGGCCCTAAAAAGTCAACTAAATTCCTATACGGAACTTATTAAATTAAAAAGCAAAAGGGAGTAAAAGTGAAATTTTTAGAAAATAATAGATAATGATTGGCTAGGACCACAAAGCATTGTCGCAGATGATCCAGCTTTCCTCTTACTAGTCCCTGATGAAATCCACAAAGCTTATTAATGACTATCTTACATCTTCTGCTGAATGACTAGACAGAAAATGTTATAAAAGAAAATAGCATAAGCCAACAGATAAAATTCAAAATTAGCAGAAGAAAAGGTAAAATTAAGTAATGATAAATATATTTATTTCACATTTATAATGCATTTTATCATTGTAGCAGAAGAGAATTAATAGATTAGCAGAGGATTAAATGAAAATTATAAAACAAAAAAAAGGGGGGAAGGAAGACCATTTCATGCAATGTATCTCTAGGCATTAACAGTATAAAATAGATCAATCACATAACCATTGCAACAATGTTCTCAGATCCCCTACTAGCTGTTGCTTAGATTGTAACACCAATTTGTATTTAACACAAATAATTCCCTTTATATGCAAAGATCTTGTACAAAGGTACTAAAAAAGATCTTGCAAAGAATAATACTCAAACGTCTCCATTAGTTCCTTTAACAGATTGTATGTGATTTATGAAACTACTACGGTTTTTGCTGATGTTTTCTTGCACAAGAATTAAATATCGGCAAAGTAGGTGTGTTATACTCTCTCCTTTTTCCAGTAGAAAGATTTGATGTTATTATACCCCGAACTCCTCTCCCTGTTCTAGTGAATTGTTTTATTATAAAAGCAATGAATAAATAATCATAAAAATCATAATAATAATTGCGGAAATGCACATTCCCTTACTATTACCACATTTGAGTTTGAGCAGAAGTATATTATCTTGAAGAGAATGATGCCTACCGGGTACATGCATTCAACAATCAGAAAATGTTGAAGTTCACTAACATTTGTCACATCTATCTCCTGCATCAGTTGGTCATAGGGTAGTACCTAAAGAAAAATAAACAAACATTTATAAAAATTGATTACAAATGTCAAGAATTAAAGAGCTCAGTCTCCAAAAAGCAAAAGTTGATAGAAAGATATTCTCCAAGTCTAACTAAAAAGAATATATTCTCCAAAGAAGAGAAAACTAATTTCTCAAATAGTCTTAAAGCAAAACACCATGGACGAATCATGACTAAAATGATAGCAAGCCCTTAAAGAACACAGACATGCCTAAAAGCCCTCTTGGCTAAAGGGATAATTGAGTAGTAATCTGCATGGTATAAGTGTAGCACATATTATAGGGCCGTTGGGTCTTCCTTGCTATAAGAAGCTTAGTACACTGTCAGCTTAACTTCAGTCAGGATGCTGTTAGCTTAGTCAAGGTTAGTGTCATCGGTTAAAACATCTATTTTCTCAATATTTTTTGGTGAGTGTTTCTCTCACGTTGAAGTGGATCATGGATATTCTTCAGTCACCGTTGCAGAGGTTACTCTTTTGCTTAGTATTATTTACTAGCTAACGTTAGTGAGTGTTTTCTTTGTCAACATCAAGAGTATTTTTAATCTGGTCAAATAATTGTCTTGGTTGATGTTAACCGGGATTATTTTCAATTAATGTTTATCAGCGTTGATTTTATCAACTTTAATAAAAAGCTAGGTCTTGATTATTTTTTGACCAACGTAATCAGGGTTTTCTTGACCAACAATGGCTGCACTATTTTTTCTGTTGATGTCAGCCAAGGCTTTTTTTAGCACCATTGAAGTTAACTTTTGGCTAATGTAACTCAGTTTTTAGTCAACTTTAATAAGGGTTATTTTTGCGGTTGACATTGTTGAGATTATTTATCTTCAATTGTAGGCAAACATATTTACTAATTGAATCTTCTTGACCAGTGTTGGTGAAACTATTTTTTGTTGGATGTCAACCAAATATTTTCTGTTGTTGAAGTTTATAATGATTACTTTTTGTAAATGTTTGTAAGAAATTTTTTATTGAGGTCACTAGTATTATTTGGTGGTAATTTTTTTTATTTGATAAATTTGTTTTTTATAGTAATTGAAATACTTAATTCAAAAAGTAAAATTAAAATTCAATAAATTTGAAATGAAACCAATTGAAATCTAATGTGTTAGAATTTTTTTAACTTTTTGAAATTGTAAAATTCTCTATTTAAACTCCTGTCAAATATAGGAGCATCAAGAATGAATATGAATTTTAGCCTTTTTTTTTTTTTCTAACTTGTTTACCGTAGTTTGCCCTACTTTATCTATCACAAAACCTAACCACATAACAGATCTAAGGGTAAATGGGGAGCACCACTAAAATAGGCGAGTATTAAAGAGCACAAGATGTACGCACATTGGTCAAGAGTCTAGCAAATGCAATATATCAAAATGGATGACGAAGATTAGAAGGGTCTGCCAGCACGTAACAAATAGAATACAGAAATTAAAGCATGACACCATTATCAAGTCCACCACATTCATATGGAAACTAAACAGGCATTATAACCATCAGGGCATAAACACCTAAATTCAGGATGTAGCACATTACTGCGAAGGCGAGGGGGGCTGGAGAATCACAAGGCAGACACAATAGAAATAATTCATTTTTCACCTAAATATATACGTGAATTTCCATTGATAACATTACTTACAACCATAAGGCAAGTCATCTGGGTAGAGTAGGTCATGTACCACTCATTCTCACATTATAATGGTTAATGTTAGTATTTGTTCCTAACAGTTAAGTGATCACCTCCAATATCCATGTAAATAGTAACACAAGATAGCCAATAACAGTGGGTCTAATAGGTAATACCTCGTATATCACACCGATCCAAAAAAAAGAAGAATACCTCGGACGTGCTAGCCAGTGTAAGAACAGTGAGTTGCTTAAGCTTGAGGATCTGATCAGGTATCAATTGCGGAAGATGACCAGCATTACCTACGAGCCACTTAAACATTTTAATAAACACTAATATTTTATTTTTATTTACATATAAGTTAATAAGGAAACAGAGATGCTAAAAGTAAAATAACAAAATCATTACATGAAGATAAATGTACGAGTTTTCCTTGCAAACCATAAAGTAGAAACTAATACGACGTGTATAAAGGCTTCTTATATTCAGGATACATCAAACTTAGCACAGTAATAGTGGGCTATGACTGACAAATCACAAAATGAAAAATATGCTTCTGTTCCAGCATACATACATTATATTTTTTAGATGAATTATTAAACTTCCATGTCTTAAATGATGTAAAGTTTTGTGATTAATATAAAACAATAAAAGTCTGTTCTACATTTCACAACATTATTTGTTTTATTAATCACAAAATCTCACATTTCTTACATGGACAACAAAGCAAGATAATAAGACAAGATAAAAGTTACATCATCTAATTAAAAAAAAATTAAACAACAAGACTCAATTGAAAAATATAAATTTTTTGACTAAATAACAAGGAACTAATTTAAAAATACCTAATTTACAAAGAGCTTAAAACTTAAGTAAGCCTATTTAGATTCACATGTTCGTATAAAGCTGGAATATAAACCCAGAATGTTAAAGCATTAATTAATAAACTAGTGATGTTAATAAAGAATGGGAGTTCAAGGCAATACGTAAAAAATAAAAAAACCACCACACCATATTTGATGGTGCTGCAGCCAATTCCAAAAACATGGCAATGACGTTAAAAAACTGTAATATATACTAGCAACTAAAATGTCCTGCAGATTTGTTTACGGCAAAAAGAACTACCAATTAATATCAAGGGTAATAAACATAAACTAACCGAAAGTAGGACAAATTCAAATACAGTATAAAAACACAAAAAGGAGGAATTCTAAAACAATAAAATAAAAGTCTAAAAATAATGACAAGTAATCAAATGTGTTAATATCACTAATATTGGTTGTCAACATATGATCCTCGTTTGTTTTCCTTATTTTTTAATCACCCTTTCATATCATCTAATAAAAGTTACAACTTCCCATATCAAGTCGCCAACGTCCAGTGTTTACATTAAGAATTATAAATTCAAAATTCATTATTCACCATGAAGATGTCAACAAATAGTAAAAGATGGATGATTTAATTTGATCTGACACATCAACAACATACTACTGTTGGAAAAGAAAAACAAACAACGAAGGAACGCAAATAGCCATCATAAATGTAGGGAGGGAAAAAATAACATAAGAGTAAATCCATAGGCTTACTCGTGTAATCACTCCATGTTCCATATGCAAAAAACCAAAGCATATCAAGATAAACAGAATTCTCAGTTGCTTTAAGCTGCGAGAAATCACGAGTGAAAAAATTACAGCAGGACATATAGGAACTATTTCACAGAAAAAAAAAATGGCAAAAACAGTACTCTCATGTTACTCACAATTTTCATATTAACTAAAAAATGAAAAACAGAAATTCCCTAAAATAAATTATGCATTTATTTAATAATAATAATAATTAAAAATGTTCGTCATAAAACAGGAATACACGATCAATTTTGGAGCTAATGTCACACAAATTTTCATATTGCCTCAAAAAATGGCAATAGAAACCGCCGAAACTAAATACTGCGTTTATAATAATAACAACAACAAGAATAATTATTCGTATTAATATTATTATTATTTAAAGTACTAGCCATAAACCATGATCAATTTCGCTGCATCCAAAATGCAATATATCACAGCGAACACGAACGCCTTGAATCAATAAAAAAACACCAGAGAATTATGAAGTCAAGTCAGTCTTGCTTTTCCAGTTCTCTTCACATATCGACTACTATCACTTTTAGAAGCAAACAGTGCGGAGAAAATCGTGAAGAATGAAGAACCTGTTGAAGATGTGGGAGGTAGAGAATTTCTGAGAAAGTGAAGAGGTTGCGGTGAGAAGTGGCTTCTACAAGGACGGAAGCGAGGGCGTTAGCGTTGGAGGAAATAACGGTTTTCCACACGAAGTGTTCGATAACTTGCGATTGCAGCTGCTCCATCTTCCAACAAAATCAATCCGATTTGCTTCCGTTTCGAATTTGAATTTCGCAGAGTAATGGTAGAACGAGGAGTTTGCTCGCTCTTAACTCTGGAAATGAAAACAAAACGTGTTTAATGAAGCTCAACATACTTTTATATTCAAATGTATAAAAAAAAATTATAAAAATTGCTTAAAATATGTATTTTAAAGGCTTCAGTACTTTTTTTTTATTCATGATGTTTATTATGGATTGTCGTTATTTTTCATCAAATATTTTGAATGGTTCTTATTTTTTTAGTATTCGTTACGAATGATATTCTTTTCACGTTGTGAATAGTCTTCAAATTTATTAAATATTTAAAATGATCATTATTTTAAAAAAAATAAGAATAATTTTAAATATTTAGTAAAAATAAGACCATTCACAGTGAACACTAAAAAAATAAAACAAAAAAGATATTTAAATCTATTTTAAAATAACCGAATGTCGTAAGAATACAATAAAATAAACTTTCCTATAAATATATATTTTTTAAATAAAGTATTTTTTATGTCAAAATTATGTGAACCCTGATATATATTTAGAAAAATTAAAACCAAACTTTTACATTTTATTAAAGCCAAATTTGTTTACAAATATCAAAATAAATTGTTCTATAAAAATGTTTGAGAATGTCGTAAGAGTTTACATCGAAAGTAAATTCAATTCAAATTGTTACTGTTTATTCATCTCGATTTAAAAATAACTACATGCCATCTACATTAATTTTTATAAATTTAAAGTAATGTCAACAAACAAGTCTCTTGTTACTCGATCGTTGTGTCGAGTAATGTTATGAATTTTGAATTTGAATTTTAATAATTTGAACATAACAAAATCTTAATTAGAACATATTTCTTAAATTTAAAATATCTATATATCATAATTATATACATACAAATATTTAAATATTTATTGACTTAGAAGGAAAATGCACTTTATTGATTTATTTTGTAATTGCATAACTAACGCGGCCTATTGTCTCTCGGCGCCACAACCAGGTCGTGTTGTTATGATTCCTTTTGCATTCCAAAACCTAAAATGATAGAGATCGATCACCTTTGATGTACGATTCACAAAGCAACACCGGAGCGGTGCAAGCAACCGACGATGACGCCTCCGGCAGCAAATTGTTCGCACATCTCCTTTTGTCTCTCTCTTTTTTTTTTTCTTTTTTTGCCTAAGACCAATGCATATGAAGGTTTTTAGTTGGTGAATTAGGAACGGGTTTATCTAGAAGCTGCTTTGTTTTTCTAAGCATGTTTTTCCCGCGCAAAAAAGGCATATGAATGTGATATTTTATTACGTTTTTATCAGTTTATTAGAATTGCTTCATCCTTCCCACTTCTTCTTCTGCCGGTGTTTAGATTTTAAAACTAATGAGTTTTCCGTCATCTATTCTCTCTGAAATTTTAATTCGTTATGAGTAAATATTTTCTTGCACTTCTTGTTTTTTGGCATTGTTTGCTTTCTCTAGATTGCTTGTCAGAGGTGTTGTGATAGAAGGTTGTATTCAGACCTGGCAAGATGGATATTGTAGAAGGGTAATTTAGATGATTCCTTTTGAGGATTCTAATGTGAATAAGCATAAGCACTAATCTTGCTGAATCTTGTCTCATTACTACTGAATGAATGGTTCTTTAGCGGCATAAAATGCTTTTGGTTTCTGATGAAATGTAACTCTGTATTATGTAAAAGAGAATGTAGATTATTCATGCATGGCATGCCATGCTCAAAAATTAAAACGTGTTTTTGAAAAAACATTGATTGGATAAATTTATTTTCTTGGTTGCTATCCTATTTTTTTTCACCTCATACGAATATTGATTGCAGCTCATGCATACTGATCCAATTCTAAGTGAATGTTGATCCCAAATAGCAATCTGATTATGTGTACCCTCCTGTTCATTAATGGTAAAAGTCATGTACTATGTACATGTGACAATCCATGTGACATTGGTTCAGATAACTTTCATACTTGATTTTTGTTTTCTCACTTGTGGTCACTATTGAATTCAGCTTTTATCAAAGTTTAAATGAATTGCAATGTGGTTTACCATTAGTATTGTATGATAACTATTTCATCTCTATAAACTGGCTGTAGGTCATGTGTGCAAAAAGGGATACATGAAAGATGACTACATTCATTTATTTGTGAGAAACGCCAATTATTAATCGAGGTAAGACTTATGCTCTTTAAGGTATTGACTTGTTTAAGTTCCTGCTCTTCAACTTAGTAGTTTGTTGGTGCTTTTGTATTGTTTGTGATTATTACTTTGCTCGCTGGGCTGTTATTTGGAAACTTCTGTTTCAGTTTCTTGATGTAGAGAAGAAATTAGATGAAGATGCCCCTGTAAAGAACCTGTAAAGAAACAGATATTATCACTCGGAGCAGGCTTTTACGCAACATATTTTCAGTTGCAGGTGCCTTCTTGTGAGTTCTCTTAAGTACTTCATAAGTTCTGTTTAAGAGCTAATTTGCTTCTACCTTTAAAACTATAGGTTTGCTATGTTTTGGAGACATGTGGATTGAGTGAAGGTTTGAATTGAACTAATCCAAAGCTATTGCATTTAAATCTTGTTAAAATCTTATTTTGTGTTTTAACATGCTATGAGGACACTTTTCCCTTTTGTACCTGTTGGTGCTGCTGTGCTAAATGCTTGCTGACTTTTAATCTTAATCTTTATGAGACAGAATATCATACCTTGTGCAACACGGTACAAGGAGATTAGGAGCAAGGACTAATCTCCTTCTTTATCCATGCATATTATCAATGCAAAATACATTTGATTTGGGGCTTGATTAGAGAACTCTAGGCCATTTTTTTATTTGCTTTATCCTCTTGTTAAGATGTTTACAATTCTGTCACCTCTCTTTCTATCTCTCATTCTCTTGTTTACAATTCTGAAATCCTGTTACCGTTCATAAATAATTGATTTATTTGGAGGTATCAGCCACTTTTAGGGAGAGATTAGAATGATTATGGAACCTCTGGAAGTTCTAATTAAAAAAAGGTTTTAAAGGAAGTAGTGATATTTTATCCTGAACTTCTTCTGTTCTTCTCTTGTAAATTTCATGTGTTGTAATTTTCATTAATGGCAATAATTCTGAATTTAATTATTGGACAGCAACCGCAATATGTGTTTATTTAGACAGCTTACAAAATAGAATATGTAACTGACGTTTTAAAATCACTTTGAAGGCAATACTTCTCAATTTTATATTGGAAAGTGATAACTTGTTCCCTTTCACAGTTGATAACATTTAACAAATGGAAAATGAGCGGAAGAAACCAAGTTTTAGCGTGAGAATTCTTAATTTTCCTTTTCTTTGTATTTATTTGTGTGCTCACACACAAAAAAAAAATGAAGGGTGAATATGAGGAGTAGCTCTATCATAGTTACTCTTGGAGAAAGATGATCCGATCTCCCTGTATATAAACGTGGATGTGTATCTGGTTTAATTTAAACTAACTTCGTATCTTTCTTGACCAAAGCATGATGAATTGATTCATTCTGGTATTGTTATCTGTCTGCCAACTTTTATAATTGTAGAATGTGTTGTGATCAACTTGGATCCTGATTCCACTCGTGCATTTGTTGGTTGGTCTTCCTAAACTTTTTCTACAACAATTTTTTCTTTTTTTTTTTTTTGTATGAGCAGGTTAGAGCCTTCAAAATTTCTGTTTCTACTTCTTTTAGGTAAATAAAGTACGATCTTCTTGGCATTAGTTCTATAACTCTATAATAACAAAGTTTAGTACACATGACTTTTAAGTTTATTCTACACCAAATAGATATGATATGTTCATATAATTACAAAACATAAACTCTTACAACCATACTATTAAATAACTAAAAGTGAAAAAACATCTTCAAGATTTTGTCTCCAATGCTCTAGTGACATCATCTCCAAGATCATCATAATCTTCATCATTATCAAGCTCTTCCTTTGTTGATAAATGTGCATCGTCAGCATTGGCATAAAAAACAATGATATCAAGATCAAATGCATGTGGAGTTGTATCAATCGAACTTATTCCAGTTATGTCAGCATTTCCTCCATCACCTTCACCTTCAACTTCTTCAACCTCAACACTATCACCATCTTCATTTATCACCCACTTTCTCATATTTATTGAGTGTAGTGCCAATATCTTTCTCCAAACTGAATATCAGAACAGTCTTCCCTGGTTTCTCACCATCACCCCCAAAAGAATTGTAATTCACCATTCTCTAGGAAGCATAACTTTCTTACAATATTTTGTATTTTCCATAGAAGAAAGTCCTCTAGCATAATGAAAGTCAATAAGTTGAAAATTAATTTTTTGCCTTTATGCAACATCCTCGATCAATCTTCTCATCTACATATATACAACCCTTCTTTTACCTGAAGATCACCATTCTGAAATTAGTTTCATAGTGCAAATAGGGGGTTAAGGTAATATGCAGTTGCCTTGAATAACTCTCATTTTTGCATCAATAATTATTCGGCTACCTTGAAATTTGTTACACTAACATTCAACTTTAAGGTGACTGTTTTTCCCCTGTTTTTACTTATTTTTCTTTATGTTGGATCTGTTTTGTTCTTAAAGCTTTTTTATTTATTTCGTGTTTGGCTGCAAAAATTTCAAAATGACTGAAAGTAGGACTTGTTCATATTTTTTTGATGTCAATGTTGATGCAACCTCACCTAGACCTAGAAGTAAAAATGTTGTAAGAAATATGATGGGTGAAAACATGGAGTAGATGTTTTGGGCAATAGAAAAAATGCTAATGTAATTATTGTTTAAAGACATTCAGCGGATGAATTTTCAAATTCAAGCATCCTCTTATTAGTATTGATTATGAATTTGAACCTTGAGCCTCAGTATCCTGAGAAGTTGAAATTGTAATGATGAAAGTTGTGGCAAAAGCTAAATCAATGAAGAAAGAAGGTTGAATAGTATTGAAGGGTTTGATGATGAGTAAGTTGAAGAGGTGGATACCACTCAAAGTAGTAGTAGGATGTTCCAAGGTTAAGAAAAGGAAAATCTACAGATGGCATTCAATCTACTTTAAAACAATTGTACAAAAGGGGATAAAGAAAAAGTTTATGCTCAAGCTTTTGTGTTTATTATCATGACAAGAAAGTTCTCAGAAGAGAATTTTATCCAGGCCAATCAGTGCTATTGTTCAATTCCAAGTTGAGGTTATTCTTTGGAAAGCTCAAATCAAAATGGTCAGGACCGTTTCTTGTCAAGCATGTGAAGCCCTATGGAGCTATTGAGTTAGAGGAACTTGAATCAAAGAGAAGCTAGGTTGTAAATGGGCAAAGGTTGAAGCCCTACTTTGGTGGTGAGGTTGATAAGCTTGCCACAATCATTCAATTGGACGAACCATAATGAAACAGGCATCAGGCTCTTGACATTAAACAAGTGCTTCTTGGGAGGCAACCCAATGTTTAATTATGTTTTTGCATTTTAGTGTCATCTTATGTGTTAAATGTGTTTGTGTATGTAATTATGTGTTTGTGTTTATAATTTTGTGTTTGTGTGTCAAAAGATGAGTTTTAAGCATTCAAGTATCTCAATAAGGCAAACCATGCAATTTTGGTATTTTCAAGGAAAACTGATGTGTTAAGCATGTGTATAAGTTTTGGTGCCAGAATTGAGTTCATTGAATGTTAAAAACTGCCTTGTTTTGGCCAGATTGTGAAAATGGAGTTTGAGAACTACATTTTGAGTTTAATGGTGTGAAACTTTTTGGAATGATAGAAAGGATCATGAAATGATTGAGTGAAAGTTGAACAAAATTTTGAAAAGTGCAAATTCTGAGTTTTCCCAAAACTATCAAAAATCTCGGCCAAGCTAAACATGTCTCGCCTAGGCGAGATATGCAGAACCTGAGCCAAAATGTTTTACTGATAGACTCGCTTAAGCGAGTAGTGGCTTGCCTGGGCGAGAATGCCCTGTGCCAAGACCGGTTGCGCGACTCCTAGATTGCCTAAGCGAGACTTTTTAAGTGCTTCAGCCATGCTCGTCTCGCTTGAGTGATAAATCGCGTTAAGTCATTAACAGAGGCAGAACTCACTCATTTTTCTTTCTCCCAAACTCTTGCCCACGTTCTCGCTCACGTTCTCCCTTTCCCAGTTTTTGGACGCGCCTTCACTCATTCTTTTCTCTCTAATTTAGCTCACAAATCTCTTCCTCCCTTTGCTAATTTCTCTCCAAAGGTAAGTTCTACTTCTTTTCTCTTCATTTTCACCAAGCACAATCGAGTTTTGTACACTCCAAACCCTAGGGTAGTGGGCATGCTCTATTTGATGTGTTTTGTACGTGCATTGTGAGTTTTGGTATGAATTGATGTTGGAACAAAGTAATGTGGGTTCCCTATGCACAAATTGATTCAGAAATTTCATATTTTGAGAGTGCATCCAAACAGTTTGATGAAATGCCTGACTTAGTTTGTTCTTGGTTGGTCATTTAAGCTTATGGAAATTGTTATTGCAATGTGAATTAACTGACTTAGCATGCTTTTGGTGGGTTAATTTTGATCTTTGCAGGCAATAGCTAGAACAAAGACAACCTCTAGACTTTCTCCCACTGAACCCAACAAAGGGAAGAGGAGAAGACATGCAAATAGTCCCTCTCCTGAAAGGCCAAATAGCAACTTGTTTAGAGACCCCCAAAGACAGGAAAGATATGAAAAGATAAAGCATTGGTGCTTTATCAAAAGAAAGAAGGGTAGTATTGGTCCCAGACGAACATGATCCATTTTTGAATGGCTTCATCAGGAGGAACTGGATGAAACTAGCTGACCCTCTTCCTAAGTTTGATCCAGAGATTGTCAGAGAGTTTTATGCAAATGCCTATTTTGTGGACAGTCTCGGAGAAAAGCGGTCTAAAGTTAGGGGCAGTTGGATCAATTATGATCGAGCAGCCATCAATGAATTCCTTGGTAATCCACTGCCACTAGAATCAGGGCAGCGCTGTGATTTCACAAGAAAATGGAGGAGTCAGAAATTTTATGATGAAATGGAGGTTGCACGCCTTATATGCATTCCCAACAGATCCTATCAAGTCGGGCCCACTGGAAATCCTCTTAGAATACTTAGAGGGGATATGAACACCTTAGCCCAAGTCTGGACGATATTTTTACTAGCAAACATAGTGCACATCGGCCATGTGTTAGACTTGAATGTGCCTATATGCCATCTCCTTTATTGCATAATGAGGGAAGATCTCACTGTTGACGTGACCACCATTATTTCTAAAGAGATCCACAAATTTGTGAGGTATGAAGTCAACAAAAGAAATGAAAAGGCAAAAGGTGCCTTGGGCTTTCCGGCTTTAATCACAACTCTTTGCCAAGATCAAGGGGTGGAGGTGGAATTAACTGAAAAGATACAACCCTCCATCACCAATAAATATTTTGAACATTTTTGTACTCACCCAGCGGAATTAGAGCATCCAGAAGAGCCACAACTAGAACAACAAGCTATGGAACAACCAGCAGATGAAGAACAACAACCTCAGCTCAACAAAAATGTTCAAAATATTTATTGGTGATGGAGGGTTGTATCTTTTCAGTTAATTCCACCTCCACCCCTTGATCTTGGCAAAGAGTTGTGATTAAAGCCGGAAAGCCCAAGGCACCTTTTGCCTTTTCATTTCTTTTGTTGACTTCATACCTCACAAATTTGTGGATCTCTTTAGAAATAATGGCCGATGTGCACTATGTTTGCTAGTAAAAATATCGTCCAGACTTGGGCTAAGGTGTTCATATCCCCTCTAAGTATTCTAAGAGGATTTCCAGTGGGCCCGACTTGATAGGATCTGTTGGGAATGCATATAAGGCGTGCAACCTCCATTTCATCATAAAATTTCTGACTCCTCCATTTTCTTGTGAAATCACAGCGCTGCCCTGATTCTAGTGGCAGTGGATTACCAAGGAATTCATTGATGGCTGCTCGATCATAATTGATCCAACTGCCCCTAACTTTAGACCGCTTTTCTCCGAGACTGTCCACAAAATAGGCATTTGCATAAAACTCTCTGACAATCTCTGGATCAAACTTAGGAAGAGGGTCAGCTAGTTTCATCCAGTTCCTCCTGATGAAGCCATTCAAAAATGGATCATGTTCGTCTGGGACCAATACTACCCTTCTTTCTTTTGATAAAGCACCAATGCTTTATCTTTTCATATCTTTCCTGTCTTTGGGGGTCTCTAAACAAGTTGCTATTTGGCCTTTCAGGAGAGGGACTATTTGCATGTCTTCTCCTCTTCCCTTTGTTGGGTTCAGTGGGGGAAAGTCTAGAGGTTGTCTTTGTTCTAGCTATTGCCTGCAAAGATCAAAATTAACCCACCAAAAACATGCTAAGTCAGTTAATTCACATTGCAATAACAATTTCCATAAGCTTAAATGACCAACCAAGAACAAACTAAGTCAGGCATTTCATCAAACTGTTTGGCTGCACTCTCAAAATATGAAATTTCTGAATCAATTTGTGCATAGGCAACCCAGATTACTCTGTTCCAGCATCAATTCATACCAAAACTCACAATGCACGTACAAAACACATCAAACAAAGCATGCCCACTACCCTAGGGTTTGGAAGAGCACAAAAAACGTGACTTGCTTGGTGAAAAATGGAGTGAAACGAAGAACTCACCTTAAGAGAAATAAGCAGAGAAAAAGTGAAAGATTGAGAGTGAAACTGGAGAGATTAAGTGGCAAAACGCGTCTGAGTGTTTGGGGGAGAAGATGATTATGAATCAATTCTCCCTACGTTGCCAACTTAAGTCTGGAACGCGCGTTCTCACTTAGGCGAGTATTTGTGGCAGAAACATTAAAAAGTCTCGCCCAGTCGAAGACAATGTCGCCCAAAAATGTCTTGGTATAGGGCATTCTCACCCAGGCGAGACATTTTAGCTTGGGCGAGATTTTTGGCAGTTTTGGGAAAATTCAGATTTTGCATTTTTCAAAATTTTGTTCAACTTTCACTCAATCATTTCATGATCCTCTCAGTCCAAATAACTCTGAAACACACATCAAACCATTCTTCAATCAAAACTCTATCATTTCAAAATGTTCCACATCAACAAACTCAAAATCAAGCTTTTAAACTCAATTTTCACAAATTGGCCACAACAAGGCAATTTTTAGCATTCAATGAACCCAATTCTGGTGCCAAAACTTATACTCATGCTTAACACATTAATTTTGCTTGAAAATACCAAAGTATGCATGGTTTGCCTTATTGAGGCATTTGAATGCTAAAAACTCACTTTTTTACACACAAACACAAAATTAAGAACACAAGCATATAATTATATACACAAACATATTTAACATACAAGACAAAATTAAAATGCAAAACATAATTAAAACACTGGGTTGCCTCCCAGAAAGCACTTGTTTAACGTCACGAGCCGGATGCCTGTATCATTATGGTTCGTCCAATTGGATGATTGTGGCAAGCCTATCAATCTCACCACCAAAGTAGAGCTTCAACCTTTGCCCATTTACAACCCAACTTCTCTTCGATTCAGGGTCCTCTAATTCAATAGCTCCATAGGGCTTCACATGCTTGATAAGAAACGGTCCTGACCATTTTTATTTGAGTTTTCCAGGGAATAACCTGAACCTGGAATTGAACAGTAGCACTGATTGGCAAAGATAAAATTCTCTTTTGAGAATTTTCTTGTCATGAGAAGCTTTCATCTTTTCCTTGTAGAGCTTAGGGTACTCATAAGCACTGAGTCTCATTTCTTCCAATTCCTGCAGCTATAATTTTCTTTTTTCTCCTGCTGCCTTCGGATCAAAATTCAAGTCCAACCTATTGCACCCTCATTGGCTTTGAGAACTGAAATAAACTTTTCTTCTTTAGAAGCCGTTAAAGCACTACTGATCACTGGTTTGTTGCCTCCATCTGCAAGAAAAACATATTTTAAATTGGTAGGTAGTACCTTTAGCTCCAGCTTCTGACTTTCAGTCTCATTCTCTTGCTGCAACTTCTCATCTTTTATTTCATTTGATGCAATTTCTTTTGCTGAATTCAGATGTGTAAAGTATTTATCAACTTTCTTTTAATCATCTTTCTCCAATGGGCTTGTCTTTGTCAATTGCTTCCTAGATGATAGATAAATTTCATCTATCACATCCATCTTGAAGCATTGTTGTTTGTCCTTCGGGTGCTGCACTGCTTCAAACACATTAAAGTTGACCTCATCATCTTGCACCCTGACCTTCAGTTTGCCATCATTAACGTCAATAATGACCTTGGCCGTCTTCATAAAAGGTCTTCCCAGTATTAGAGGAACTTCAGTGTCTTCCTCAATATCCATCACCACAAAATCAACTGGGAACATGAATTTGTCAACCTTAACCAAGACATCCTCTACCACACCATATGGATACTTCATAGATTTGTCAGCTAACTGTAATGTCATACGTGTATGCCTTACTTCCAGATCTCCTATTCTCCATAGCATAGACAAAGGCATCAAATTTATACTGGCACCCAAATCAGGTAATGTTTTTCCCCCTGGTAATATTCCAATTGTAACTCGAATTGTGAAGCTCCCAGTGTCCTTGGATTTCTGAGGTAATGATTTCTGAATTATAGCACTGCACCCTGCTTCAAGCTCCACTATCTCTTCAAAAAATCTTCTCTTCTTTGTTAGGAGCTCTTTCATGAATTTTGCATATGTCGGCATCTGTATCATAGCCTCCACAAACGGAATATTAATCTGTAGTCGCTTGAAAATGTCCATGAATCTTGCAAACTGTCTTTCCTTGTCTTTTTTGGAAGGATTTTAAGGGTATGGTAGGCTCTTCAAATGTGGTACCTGTTTCTCACCCTTCTCCCTCTTTTTCTCCTCACTTATTGTTTTTCTTCTTTTTTCTTTTTCTATTTTATTTACATGCTCATCTTTATTTTGCTCTTCCTTTCCCTCACACTCATTCTTTTCTTTTTCACTCTCTTTCTCCTCCAACACTTCCTCTTCAAAAGCCAAGTTATCTCCAATCCCTCTTCCCACAATCTTCCCACTTCTGGTGGTAATTGATTTACAATGCTCCTTGAGATTGGTTTGTGTGTTGGCTGAAAAGTGACTTGTTTGCTGATCTGATAACTGTTTTGCCAACTGTCCAAGCTGTGTTTCAAGGTTCCTGATTGAAGCTTCTGTATTTTTTTGATTAGTCAAAGAAGCTTACATAAACTTTTCTAGAGTATCCTCTAGTTTAGTTGTTTTATCATGCACAAAAAGATAATATTGTTGTTGCTGTTGATAAGGAGGTTGTCTAGAGTATCCAAAATTCTGATTTTGATTGTTTCTCCGCATCTACACTCATCATTGTTCCTCATGTTGCTGCATCTAATATCATTTTAGTATCAGGCCTCAAACCATTGCAGAAAATATCTTCAAATCCATGATTTGGGCATCTCCTCAAGAAAGAATTGAACCGCTCCCAAGCTTCACAGAATGGGTCATCTGGTCCTTGCCTAAATGTCAACTTGGCTTTGATGTAGCGAGATGGTGAAAAGAATTTGTTCAAGAATTTGTCTTCTACATCATTCCAGTTTCTGATTTGGATGTGACTTAAGTCATTCCTTTGCTTTGCCTGCCAGTGAAAAAGGAAACAAACGCATGTATACATGATCAAGATCTCCTTCTTCAAAGCCCATGGTTCCAACCAGTTCATAGAATGTGGAAAGAAGAGTGTAAGGATCCTCATTATTCATTCCAGTGAACTGCTGAGAACTAATTAAGCTGAGGAAAGCTGGCTTCATCTCCAGTGCTTTGGTAGTGGCTGGTATTGCTATGCTAGAAAAATATCTTGGCCCTTGTTGCATAGCATAGTCTCCAAGTGTTCTTCCGGTTGGAGTTGGTCGTTCATTGGCCATGTTTTCTGGTTGAGGTGTGGTGGAAATACTGGAAGATTCTTCCCTTGTCTTTCCTTGCTTCTTTTTGTTTTTGTCTCTGTTCCTTCGAGCTGTCTTTTCTATCTCTGGGTCAAATGCTAATTGATCTTCAGGAATCTGACCTCTTAAGAACATAAATCAACACAACTCAAGCAAGGATTAGTACAAAGGAGAAAATTGAATAAACTATCTAATTAAGAAAATATACACAAAGCACAATGAGATAACTACGAATTTCAAAAGAACACCATTCTCCGGCAACAATGCCATAAATACTTGTTGATCTCCTAGCAAGCGTACCAAAAATCAATTGTAATATAATGATTTTAAGTAAGACTGTTGAACTCACGAGGAACGGATTCAATGAAAATAGATAATTATCTCAATCAGCATATGTACAAAGATTTTAATTTGATTCATCATTGACTATTGAATAAAAATAATACAGTAAAAGCGGAAAAGTTTAGAAAAATTCAGTAAAAGAAACTGGGATTGAATTTCATCTATCTCCCTTATCTGTAATCTGGATGAATATAATATATAACATCTAAAAATACCAATATTGATGCAACACCCAAAAATCATTTATACCGATCTCTCGCGTATAAAATACATAAGATTAGTTCCCTGAATATTGATTCCTTACATATTCAGCAAACTATCCAGCATTATGATCGAGTGTTATAAGCTATTGATATATTGAGATCTATTCCTAGCATCACAGTATATCAAGTATCATTGTTCAAATCAGATTTTCAGAAATACTTTCCAGTCAGATCTAAAAATCAAAATCAGGACATTCATTGATCATATAGAATCAAGCATTAAGAACAGAACAATAATACCAATTATTGAGTAGAAACAAAAATGCTATATATAAATATCATCAGATTACATCCAAGTTCAAGTCGATTACATTCAATCCCAAGGAAAGAGATTAACCACTCATGGTAGCCATCAAAATCCTTCACGAACGAGATAGAGTACTTCATGCTAAAGAAAGGCTCTCGCTTGGGCGACCACATTCTCGCTTGGACGAGAATTGCAGAAGTACTTGGGCTTCTTCACGAACTCTCGCTTAGGCGAGAGCAGCCTCGCTTGAGTGAGAATGGCAGCAAGTGTCTCGCTTAGGCGAGATTATTTTGGGTTGAGCGAGATTGTTCTGGCTTAGACAAGACTCCTTTGATTTGAGCGACCTGTTGCACAAATTCTTCCATTTCTTCTCTGTTTCTCGATTTCTCTTTTGCTCTTCTTTAGTTATTTCCTTTTCTACTTTAATTTTCTTGAAAAATACACAAAATAGGGATCAAATGATTTCTTTAAGTAAAAACTTGGAAGCATGTGATTGAAGCTCATTTTTCCTAGATTTAGGGAGAATCAACATGATATAAACACAAATTACAAACAGAAGTGTTAACATTTCATATGAAAATTACTGATTTTTGGCACTTACTAGTTATGTAGAATATGTAGACTCTTACTAGTCTATATAGCTCCCACGAGTCTACATAGAGTCTCAAGTTTGATAATCTTGGTTACAAAACCATCTACAAGGGAATACAACATGTTGTGCCCTGTTGTATTATGGGAAGTGAGTGAGCCTTATAAACTTTGAGTGGAGAATTTCTTTGCTTATAACCATTACTGTACCTTGAGTTTTAGGTTGAGTGTTGATAATACATTATTTATGCATATTTTGGCCAATAAACATTGTACTTTTCATGGATAAGAAAGAATGTAATACATTATTTATGCATACTTTCTACAAATGTTTGACATAATTTTTCAGTGTGACTAGAAGAATTGCTTCAATAAAAATGTCTCGTTTTACTGTAAGAACGGACTGTAAAATGAGAACTGCTGCCATTGTATATTTATTGGTTTGAATTTGATGTAATCATTTGCTCTTACTTATCCTGTAATGGACAGTCATACATACATTTGTGGAAAAAAGTTGGTTTCTGAGTGAATAAATGAACTATATCAAGTGCATAAAAGTGTGTTCTAAATACATTCATGCGTAGGTTGATATTTCCATAGATAATATGATCGTCAATGCATATGATATTGTAATATGATTTGACTTTCTTGTTTTGCGCCAGAGTTGAGGTTGTGCTCTCTTGGGCATTAATGCTACACCAACGTTACTTGCAAGGGAAAAATTATTTCTAGACCAAGGACAGGGCAGGTATACACTGTAACTTTTGCTAGAAAAGAATTTTTTTTTTAACTTATTACAGTGCATCTGATTGGTTATTCAATTTACAATTCTGAAAAGACGTCTAAATGATGATAAATGAGTCATCTAGGCACGAATGGTCTTAGAACTTACTAGACTAAACTAGAAATGGTTGAGACTTTTGCAACTCTTGCTATCATAATGATTATCAATATTATCAGAAACGGTTCATGTAGTTTTAATGTGTATTTATTCTACATTAATATTCATATGTAGTACTATTTTATTTTTTCTTCGTATCAGTTAAATAAATGTGATCTAATTGGACACTCAACTTTTGTTTGGCGGCCCTTGTAGGTGAAGTTTCGTCTTGAAGTTGTGGAGTGGTGAGTGAACCTATTGTGGGAGTGCTATCCGAGAGGAATTGTGGAGTGAGCCGGGACTCCAAAGAAGACAAAATAATTGAGAGAATATCATCTTTTGGGGGCTGGACAGAGAGGGCGTAGCACAAGACACTGCAGCCCGAGACATAGCATAGTTCTTTTGTTTGTGTTGATTATGTTTTGATGTCACGAACTTTGTGTATTTTTCTTTTTTAGTTTGTTGTTTTTGTTTCATTTGGCTTAGGTGGGAAAATGCTTTAGAGCAATCCCATCTTTAGCATGGTTTGTAATAATTTTTAATCGTTTAGTGTGAAGCATCAAGGGGTTCCAAAGGCCACTTGCATCTTCACTTAGGATTTAATTGTTGTCTACTTTATGCTTTTAGTCTTTGTTTTTTGTCTTTATGTTTTAAATGTTCAGGTTCTTTTTTGTGTGATTTGTTTGTTTGTCGTTTATGTTTTAGGTTACCGTGATATCTTGGTGCAATGTGTATTCACAGCTAATTGACCTTCTTTTGGTCTTTAGGTTTTTTAACTGTTTGCACACTTTGTCAAATTGTTTTTCACACAATCTGTTTTTCTTAGAATTTTATTGAGAATTTTTGTGAAATTTGTTTAGAAATCTTTGACTAGGAAAGGCTTGGTTTTTAAGCTTGTCCTAGAGACTCACCTTCCTTTTTTGGGAGTATTTAGATCATTTTCACTCTATTTTTTTTTTAATAATTCTTCAAATCTCTTTTGTGCAAAATTTGTTTGGATAAAGGTGTTTCAAAACAAGCATTTGAAAATGAGTTTTCTTTCTAGTCGTGTGCATTTAGGTAGGCATAGTAGTGTGCATTTAGGTAGGCATAATAGTAATGAGTTGTATCATATTATTCATAGTGAAATTCCATTCTTTGGAGAAGATATAGGACCAATATCATTTAGAGATTTGATGGAGAAATTTGTGCAACTATTGTTTAGTAAATATAGTCAAATTGACATTCTTAAGCATGTTACTTCTAGGTTTATAGGACATGTATTTGATTGTTGGCAAGAGAGATAATTTAATGTGAAAAAAGGAAGGGAATCATACATTAATATATTTTGTGAACTGAAAGCATGCGTGTGTAAACATTTCATTTCTCCTTTGTTTAGGATAATTAAAGAGCAACAAGTTAGGATAGAAAACTTCATTGACATAGTTGATGTATTTATCCAAAATCTTGACAAGTTTTCTAGACTAGCAAAAGATTTTAAGCACAATTTGGATTTGCTCTTGAGTAAACAAAGAGAGAGAGAGAGAGAGAGAGAGAGAGAGAGACAAAAAAGAGCAAGCACTACTTTAAAAGCTTTGAGAGTATGAAAAGAAGAGAGAAAAATAAGAGTTTGAGAAGCTTTGTGCTTAAAGAGAACAAGAGGAAAAGGAGATTAAAGAGAGGAAGAAAAGGCAAAAGATGAGAGTCTTAGAAAACCCAAAGCCAAAGAAGAGAATGAGAGAAGAATTTGAAGAAAGAGAGAAAATAAGACAAGAGAGTGAGCTTGAAATACAATCACAAGTAGTAGAGTTAAAGAGCATTTCAAAAGCAAAAAGGAAACTCATTGTTAGGGATTTGGTGTACCATATTTCACCAATTCCTTCTATGAAGATCCAATTTCCAAAGGGAGTTATCCTAACTTTAAATTCTTCTTACTTTGTCATTAAATTTTTTTTGTTTCCCTCTCTAATATTTTGTTCTCTTTCTCATTCAATTATTTCATTCTCCTAATATATTGTGTCAATCTACACTTTGACTTAAACATTATTTTCAAAAATCATCTGAGTCAAAGTGTAAGACACTTTTTCTGTGAAGTGGGATGGATATCATCTTTCCTAAACTTTAAAAATCCATTTTCACACATTGCACAACAATTCTACTACATGGTCATTATGATTTTAATACCATTTTGTTCGATGACTATTGTAGATTTATTTTTGATTCGGGTGGAATCTTCATTTTGGTTGCTGTGAGCTTTTCACAACCCTCTTGATCTGAGGACAGATCCTCTTTAAGAGGGAGGGGATGATATTATCCCAATAAGGCTTATAGCATTGGGTCAACGTTTAGGCCTATTTCTTTTAATTTCCTTATCTTAATTAAATAAATGTGATCTAATTTGGTTTGTTTCGCTAATTACAATCTATTTTTCCAAAGCTGCCAAATTGAAAGTGTTGGCATTAAGCCTGTTGCCCAATTCTTCTCTTTGCCAAATGCAATATCTTCCAACATCATCTTTCTCGCATGGAAGGCACATTGTTTTCAGCCTTCATTTTGGGCTGAAGTTTCACGTATTATTGGAAGGGCCCAATTCTTCACAAACACCTTGTCAACATTATCGATTCAACTTTTGTGGCCAAGAATGACTCAAGTCAGCACGTGTCCAATTTTCCTTTCATTCTTCAGTTGAGTCACGCGAGTTCTCTTTTATTCGGTGAGACTCTTGCGTCTTCCAGCAAGCCTCTCATTTCACTATTAGCCAATTCATTGTGTGGGAGATGAGCTTTTGCTAGGGTCCTTTGCCTCCTTCATGTATGCTAACCCTCGTTCCTCCTTAGTTAGGGTTTTCATTTCACGTCTGGTTCACGCTTTTTATCGTAGTCATTAGGGTTTTGTTTAGGTAGCAAGTTTTCATGTTGTTAGGATGTTATTAGAATGGCCTTTCTTCTTTCTTTCTTCTGTTCAATCTCACGATGGCCTTCTTCCCACTATAAAAGGCCAGCCATGTTTTGTATTGAATCAACTTTGATGAATGTAAATTGGTTGAGAATACTCTCACCATTCGTCAGCTCAAATCCTAAATTAGTGAAAGTTCCCCACCGGAAGGAGAGAGATTTGCACTCGTATAAATTTTTTGTTGCGTTTCAGTTGATTCCACTGAACGAATCAACTTCAGGAGGTTGTTCTGTTCATTCACCCGTTAAATGGAGTTCTTTCTTGTCGATTAATGGCATCGACAGCCTCATCAAGAAGTCTTTTGCCTGGAACATGCTGAGAGTTTAGAATGATATTGATTCACTACTAGGATGTAGGTATTTTTTTCTTTTTCCTTGATGAATTAGATCTGGATATTTCTCTATAAAATTTACAATTGTTAGTGTTTTCTAATGTTTTAATGCTAAAAACTACTGATTAATAACCGTAGAATTATCTTAGCAATAGCCTTGGGGCCTGCAAAAGTTAAAGAATAATCTTCGTAAAACAAATTTATGGTATTGTTTTGTAGTCATCATGGTCCTTTCTTTTGTGTTTGGCTAGACTAAGAGTACAACTGTTCAGTACAAAAATATTCTTTGGATTGAGCAATATCTTTGTTAAAGTCATGGTGAACAAACATAATGATGAAAATAACCAAATTTTTTTGATTAGGAGGGTGGTGGTCCCTCATTAGCTCTGCCTAAATAAGCTTTTGTAATATTTGATTTTTCTTCGATCTCTTGGCTTCTCTTTTAAAGAAAATTTTTGCCTGGTTTTGTATTCCTATCAGCATTTTAATCTGTAGAAGGTACTATGTTCTATCTATATCTTATGATTGCCATATGATGAATGGCAGGATACTAAAGTTCATATCTTCATATGTAAGGCAGTTTTTCCTTGATCTTCTATCACCTCTCCTCTTTCTATCCGCTTTATGGTTGGTAGCCTGTTTCTTTCTTGTAAACTTTGTCAAAAGATACTAAGTGTTAGCACTTTACTGTTTGGGACTGAATGGATGGAATTGTTTGATGAATTTGAATAGTGGTATATGATACGGGAAAGTCATCTTTTTATAAGTGTTCTGTTGATAATTGTTTGCTATAAAATTGTTTGAATTCTGTTGCACACAATTGCTGGGGCCCTGAGTGGGGAATCTAGGCCAGAGTTAATCATCTCTCATTTTAAGTGGGAAGTGAATTGTTTGTTTTTATTTCTTCTTTTTAAGATTTATTGGTCAGAGAGGAAAAGTAAATAATAAATTTATAATAGAGCATATTAGTAAAAGTACCTGCATTGATTGTATAGAAAGGGAATAAGACACCATGTCATTTAAATTAATACTGAAACAAATCGACCATGAGTAATATCTTTCTCCCATGGATTGAAAGACCAAATCACTTCTACCGAACCATTCCTAGCAGTCTTATCTTAGATTATGATGATGATGATAAATACAAAATGTTAATTTGGAAAAAAGGAAGTGCTGGGGTGGGAATTGGATTCTGTTTCTGAAGATGACTCCAAACATAAAAATATAATATGGTAAGTTTTTAAGAGTTACACTGGACAAGCATCGACTCTGGCTTTCACCGTTCATCCATGATGCAGGGTCTATTTGGGAATTTTGGTTTTGTTAATGACAACAAAAGTAGGCTTCCTTCCTCATGAAAAACGAGGATACAACTCCAATGACACATTTATATTATATTTCTCTTGGGGTGACTGTAACTGTTAATGCAGTCCAGGCATCACGGTGGCATGTGCCAGCTCACTGAGTCACTGGTATGTTGTCTGGCAAAAAGGTTTTCTGATCAACTTGTTAGTTATTGTATCATAATTCAACCATTCGAGTAATTAGTATTTTTATATAGAATCCTTTGGATATTGTTTATTTGATGCAAAACACATATACTTTACATTTTCTGCTAGCTGTATAGTAGAGAAAACGTGGTGGTGCCCACACAGCACCAACTGTTAAAGTCATACTCTAGGCCTGTGTGGGGATGTCCATGTCGAACAAATAAGAAAATAGTGTGTAATGTTTTTGCTTTTGAGCATTTTTTTTTTCTATGCTTTGTATTGCATTTAAAATCTTAAACAAGTTTGATCATCAGTATGTTAACTCCAAAACTGTCAGTAAGGAATGGGTAATCCAAAACCATAATGAAAAGCTGGTTCTAAAGGGGTAATTTTTCTTTGATTTAATTAATCATTTGGTCTCTTTTGTTAAAAAATATCTAATTTTTTAATTATTTTTATTCTCAATTTGTGAAAATTTATGGAGTTTAGTTCTGATTTATGAAAAATTAATGTAATTTTATTTTTTTCTCTAAATTTTTTAAAATTAATCAAGAATTTTTCAAGAAATTTTTGGATTTGTTTCAAGAAATTTAACAAAAAGATCAAATTAGTCCTAACTAAATTGAGGTTAAAAAACTTATAGAACAAACTTAAGATTTTGAAAAAGAGAACAAGACCAAATTATTATTTAAACATTTTTTTCTAACATTTTTAAGTTTCCTTAAAGCATTTTTAATAAGATAAAAAAGTGTACACAGTTGTAAATTATTTTGATAACTGCTATTTTTAATGAAATATAATTTAGTTATTTGTACTTGTTTATATCTTGATTGTTATAACTTAAATATTATTTTGTTCAATATTATTCAGAGCTAAATTTAATTATTTCAACAATAAATCAATGGTCAATCATAATTTTCATTGGTAATACAATTACAGTTTTTCGAGCATTAATGCTTGAGTTGTCAAATGGTATGGTCAAATTTTTGGAAAGTGTGTTGGTCCCATCTGGATTGAATTTTTTGCTGATTGAGCAAGTTGGGCCAACTGGAACAAATTTAGTATGTTACTTTTCTTTAATTTTTATTTACACGATTTAGAAAAAAATAACCTAAATCATAATACTGTGAAATATGAATATCCTTGATTTTTTACCTATAATATTTGTAAGACAGTATTTTTGTTTTCCCAATGTGTAAACCATTGACACATTAGACTGTATAATGTAAAGGAGTTTAATGTAAGTTTCTAATACGACAATTAAGTCTGCAACTCTAGTAGCTAAGGGAAGGTTCCTCATTTGATGGACTGAACGAAACAAAACAAAACGTGACTAAAACAATGTTTTTTTAACAATTATTTGTAACGAAACGACAACATAAGAAGTTACATTCGTTACATTCGGAGAGAGAGGATGAAAACCGTTATTAGCGGTTATTAACAGCAATGACCAATGGATGGTGCATTGTTTATTGTTGCAGAACAATTACAGGGGACAGGACACTTTATTGTTCAATTGATACAATCTTTCTTTCTTGGGTTTCCATGGAAACCAGCTATACCATAAAACACTCTAATCTGTGTACTACACAATACTTGTAAATCATTACCTTTTTATTTTATTTTCTTCACCTATACTTATAATTATCATGTACCATTTGAATCATTAAAGATAAAGTAGGTGAAAAAAAAACAAGAAAACATGTTTATTTTGAATAGAATGTAACTTGACATGGTGTTATTATAAGAAATTTTTACATAATTAAAATATTTTAAATCCTATATATTATAGCATACAAATTTGAAATAAAACATCCCTGATACACATGCATGGTTAGTTGTTTCATCATTAAACTAGAACAGTTTCTTTATCTTTTTCTTTTTGAATTGATCTACTCGAGATGAATTGTTATAGGACCATCACTTACATAAGTAACATAGTCACACCTGTGAATGCTTAACTCGTGCACAGAGAACCACCATGAACAAGTTTTGTCCCTAAAATGAAATAATTGGACAGATTTATGTACATTTGCATGAAGTTACGCAAACCAACCAGTTTTCTACATGCCTGTGATTCCTATGTCAGCATGTTCCTTCCTTTAAATGGTTCATTCAGACATTATAAAAAGACAAAGAAAAGAAGATTTATTATGAATTGGGTCCACATGAAAAACAAAATGAGTTGGGATGAGAATTTAAATGTCGTGTTGTGATGCATGGACCTTGTTTTGAAGGGGTCCTGTGCTACTTTTTAGAAGAGAAGAGAAGAAATATTAATAATATATGAATAGTTTTCTCTGGATTGGTGTGTTGCCCCCACCACCTCGTAGTAGCTCTTTAATACTCTGTTATCAGCTTTTTATGCTCTCTTTGATGGCTCAATAACACACCTATACAATGAAAAATCCTTTATTATTGCAGCTTTTTACTAATTTCTTCAGAGCTCGTTTTACAATGATTTGTTTCCACTCGCTCGCTGCTCATAATAATGTGTTTACACAGAGGATCTTAGATTTCAGTTTAAGCCCATTCCACGCGGGACACTCGTCTCTTCGGTAGGGTTCGCTTCGCCAACAATAGAGGAAAAAGATTGCAAAAGAGTTCAGATCAAAATTTTAAATTTACCAATTCTTCCACAAAAAGTATTATTAGTATAAAAATTAGTTTGGATAAATTTCTTCAAGAAAAATATACAGAAAAAAGAATATTCTACCAGTGAAAATTAACTTGTTTTTTATTTTCTCCTTATACGTCTTTATGGAGAATTCTACCTACCCAACCTTGTGATATCTCTTGAGTATGAGATTTCTTTTACATAAAAAAAAGAAAAAGCAGAACAAGCTTGAACATGGAATGAATAGGTTTGTAAGTAATTTTATAATAATAGGATAATGAATGACAAATAATAATGACATATTCTCTAACACACCCATTAGAAAGATTATAACAATAGTTTTCCCTCTAATGACAAAATAGACCTAATTACCACGATTATTCGTATTATTTGTATGTAGATTTTAAAATAAAATTTGTTACTGGTAAATATTTTATATTATAATAGTAAATGTGTAACTAAAAGTAAAAATGAATTCAAAAGGAAAGTTCAATGTGCAATAAAACAAATGAATATAAACATTAAGGTTAAGTAAAATGTTATTTTCCTCATCGTTCAAGTATAGTAAGTTTTTTTTTTAAAATAAACTTTCTAATGATATATATACAGTTACTTAAGATGTTTGAATTAAGATTATGGTATTAATAATTGATATAATATGTATAATTTATTCGTATAATAAACAATATCAACGATATAAAATCAAATGAATTATATTTCTTTTTTTTTTTCATGTATGTATAAATTATGAAGCATGAAAGAAAAATTCATACTCTAAGGTAGAGTAAACATTTTTTACTTATAGTGAAATGAGTGCAGAGAATATTTTGTACTCAAACAACTTTTGAACTTCATAACAGTAAGAAAATGTAGACCTTTTTAAAAAAGATTCTTAAAAAAAAAAGTGTTTCTTAACATGGTGTAGAAAATAGTTCTTTTAAAATAATTCAATTTAATAAAATTATCCTTTTCGATATCAAAGGTTTCTTCCTAACAACCGACTCAAATAATTGTACTAAATAAAGAAAAAACAGTGAATTTATGCTCTCTTTTTCTTTATTAAGAGTTGGCTAAAAAATCTACATGGAAAAGTTATTCCCACAAAATCGAATTTATGCTTCCAAATACATCTCATAAAAAGAACTTTATTATGTACTAAACAGCATTAATTCCAAAATCTTGAAACTTTTGGTATAAAAGAATAATTGGATGAAACATGTGTTGTGTGAGGAAGCTTCAAGTTTTGCTTACCTCACTACCACTGTTTCAATAAATCTCATCTTTTTTTGCCTCACATGTCTCTTATTTTATTTTCTTCTTTCCAAAATTATTTCAGTAAAGTTATATTTAATAGTACAAGTATTATCAAGAAGAGAAAAATTCTTAATCTTTATATTTTATGTTAGTATTCTAAATTTTCATTTATCTCCACTAGTTTCTAAATGATACAAACGGATTGAGTAATATTTTTTATTAAAGTATAAGCTGGAGGATTTGATTTTAATTTTAGTTGAATATATCAATGAACTTAGATTTTAGGTTAAAAACTGAATTTATATTGAAATGATATAATTAAGCAAAAACATTCTTTTACAGGTGTTTTTGGATTAAACATATTTTTACTCGTATTAAAAATACTTCCAAGTTTGTATTTAATATGTTCTTTAAAAACATACAAATTTTAAGAAACATGTTGTAGGAGTATTTTGAGTTAAATAATTGTTTAATTATGAAACATTAAAAAGTATATTAAAAGTCAAAGTTAAAGGAAAATTCACTAAATTACATCATTTATAAAAAAATAATGTCACACTTGTCACTCAATCCTCATATGTAAAAGGAAAAAAGGAAAAAAGTAATGTTGTGCATTGCAATTTTTACTCTATGGCATTGCATGATCTTTGAAACTTCAGAGAAGTAACAAGGGAGGAAAAATTGGAAAGATGAAATAACAGAAAAGAAAATAAAAATAAGTTAAAAGATAAAGAATATTTTGATAGAAACATCATGCTTTTGTGAAGAATTGGATACTCTTCTAGGGTTCCATGCCAAGAAGAAAGAAAGGGAGAAGAAAGCCAAAACAATGTTAACTTTTTAAGAAAAAAAACATATTTTTAGGACATAAAATATAGAGAAGAAAAAAGGGTGTGCATGTGATGTGTCTTGAAGTGAAAGGTATGTTGAAAGAAAATTTTGTGAGTGGGAAAGATAGGGATAGATAATAAATGGTGTTTCACTAGTTTTTGAATTTTCCTCACATTCACTCTCTTTTATCGTTTGCTTTACCAAAGGTTCCACTTATTGGTGGAATATTCATGCACCCATTTCATCTTTTTCATAAAACGAGATTGGTATAAGAAAAAAGTGAAAAAAAGTTGAACGTGAAAAACTGTAGTGAAGAAGCTGAAAGTAACCCTTCTATATAACCAAAGTATATTCACACAAAGGTTTCATAATTTGGATATCGTGATTTTTATAAGACTTTTAGGTATAGCTTTTATATTATAACAAAGTGAAGTGATTAATTTTTCCATACTAACAACTTCCAAACATGCCCTAAACTTGTATTTATGCATTTTTGGCAAAACCCTAATTGGATTTAAAATCATGTTTGACTCGTCTGGAGAAGTAAGAAAATGTTTTTAGTTTTTCACATTTTGGTTCTCGTAATTTTTATTTTTACTTTGGTCTTAATAACTTATTGATAATTTTAAGTGATGACACATGTATTTTCTTTTCCCTATTTGAAGAATAGGACAAGTTTGTATTATGAAAAGAAACTTTGAAGTACCATTAAGTAGATGAATTATGAAAGTGGCATTAAAATTTGAATTTAAATCTATTCTATCTTTATAAATCAATTTATAAAATAAGAATTATTCTTAATTATAAATGGATATTGTTTTTAATCATGTATTATGAACTAATCTCATCTCAATTTAGAATTAAATATGTTTTTAATTTCTCAATAATAACATAAAAATTAGAATAAATCATGTTTAAAACTTTGATTTTGTTTAGTCTCTATATTTAAAAAAAATTAAATTTTGTTCGTGGTATCCAATGACATTAAATTTTGTCTCTCACATCTTTTCTTTCTATTTTTTTTATTTCATTCAAACAAATTAAATATTAACACAGGGTAGAAATGCGTCAGACTAGATATAAATAGAGTAAAACGTGACAATTTAATGTATTAAGTGTGAAATATTAAATTCATTATCTTCTAAAGTTATAAATATATTCAAAATTTGAAATAAAGACCAATTTTAATTTTGCATTATATAAAATTAAAGAATAAAAATTATATTTAACTCATTGTAATAGCATAAAATGGAGAATGAAATTGAAAAAAACGTGTGGTGTGAGACATTACACTTTGGAATAGGTCATGTTTGAAACTTTAATTTTATTAAGTCTCCATATCTTAATGTGAATTTAGTGAATTTAGTCCCTTACATCCAACTACGTATTAGACTATATGTAAATAGTACACCGTTTGTGATGAGAGAAAATTTAATGTTATTAAGTGTGAGAGACTACATTCATTATTTTTTAAAATTATGAAATCAAACATAATCAAAATTTGGAATATAAATCCATTCTAATTTTATGTTATATATAATAAAGTGATAAAAATTATATTTAATCCTTTTAAATTTTAATACGATTTTGATGGAGAAAAGAATTGGAAAAGACGTGTGGGGTGGGGCACTACAGGTTGGAACAGCAAGGCAAATTTTGTTGTATTGTTAGTGTGAAGTGATGGTAAGGTTATGAAACCAAAACAATCATACAAATCCCCTTCTCATTGTTGCAAAATGCAAACATTACTATCAACAATTTAACTATTTTCTCTTTTCTCTTTGAATCTCACAAATTTTCTTTCCTTCACGTGAATCGGAATCCATATATCATTTCCTTTTTCAGAGAAAACAAATTTGATGACTAGATTTTGTGGAAATTTGTGATGCCTTAATTTTATAGGACAATCGGCTAACGTCCAATTAGAGGCCTTTTCAAAATAACCACCATCAACCAAATATCATAATCGGATCTTTTTCTAATCAAAAATTAAAGAGGGATTTGTTTTGATTTCAATCTAATTCTGTTTGGTAGAAATCGTTACGAACAACAACCGCGTTTTTAAGATATTGTCCATTTTGAAATATTTGAGTAGACGTCTCAAAGTGTAGAGAAAAATAGAATATTTAAACTTCGTTTGACCTCGATTCCTAAGTGATGTGAGACTTATTAAGTGTAGCGGAACAATATTAATATATATTTTTCAAAGATGTTTGGAGATAGGAGTACTATCACAATACACAAATTTTCATTGGATTGGAGGAAACTTGTTCCGATGCTAAAAAATTGTTTTCATAAAACTTTTTGTTTCCAAATTAAGGTTAGTGACATAAACAATATGCGAGAGATTTGTCTTTGTACTAAAAGGTGCTTACTGTTTTCCATTTTAATAAGACTTAGTCTTCTACTTTTTGTTTTTTATTTAATATATTTTATTTTTGTTTATCAACTTATTTCCTTCCAAAATGTTTTTTTTTTCCACACTTAGAAAGTATAAATGTTAACCTGTAAGTTAAATTAATATTATTTTTCGACGTAAACAGTTATTACTATTTAAATAGTTCTAAAATTGAGCAACACTTGGACCTTTTAACGTTAATCACCATTAATTTTAACTTTAATATCGCTGTTGAGTTTAATTGTAACGATGGATTTAATTTAGCTATACTAGTTCAACCTATATTTATACTAATGTAACTTTTATAACTTCGCTACAATATGTATATAATTAAACTATTAGAACTTTATGTTCCAAATATCTATATAATATATATACACCACTAAAACATTAAAGACATTAAAACATTTTCTTAATTTTGACTGGCTTCTCTATCGGTATTTGTAATATTAATTGCTTTTATAAAATATAACAATAACAGTTAATATTCTTCACAAATTTAAACAATAATACAAATGCCTACATGTTACAATTAATATATCTTATCTTATTTAGAGGTAGCATACCTACTAACAAATTCTTATTTGTGAACTTTTGTAACTTCTCTACAATTTTCTAGTAATATAAATGTATCAAACTTTACACCAATAATCAAATGGAATAAAAAAAAGTTGAATCTATATTAAATAAAAATAATCACTTACCTTAATAAAGAATTATCAACGTATTCTTAATTTTGAAGTTATTACTTTCTTAAAATTATATTTTGGTAACATATAACAAAACTATTAGGTTCAAGTGCATAATAAAACTTTTACAAATTTGAGAGATTCCCCAATCGATTCTGTTATAAGAGTTATTTTATTTAAATGTATGAGTATTATTTCTCACAGAGTAATAAGATATGTGGATAATTAGTTTTTTCAAACACTTATATTTATAATTTTTAATCACTCTACTTATGGACTAAAGTATGAATGTTCAGTTATTATTTTATTCTTTTAAACTTGATTAAAGAATTATTTTGGGTTGATTCCTTTAGTTTTCAATTGCAATGTATCACGGCTTGTGATAACAAAAAATTTATGTGACATTTATGATGAAAATTAAACTTGATGAACAATATTCAATATAGTTGACTTTCTGATGTTTCAAGCCAAATCTGACACAAAAATCATGTGAGAAGGGAATAAAAAAATTTCTATTTTTTTTCTCTCCAATCTAACATGTAGTTGATTATTATAATTGATTGTTTACTAATTATTCAATCATATCTTAATTTGAATTACGAAAATATGAGATATTGAACGAGCTACTCGGGTGATCATTTATTTTTGCATTGATTTTACCACAAACTGAAAAAACTTAATTAAGTGAAAAAAAAACTTAATTTTGTTATTTTTAACAATATTTTGTTTATAACAAAAGAATTAAAAAGGTTTGAAACATGTAATAGAAACCCTAGAGACAGACAGAAATTAAGTGTAGAATGAAAAACAAAATTATTGTAGTGTGTTTGTTGATGTAATAGAAAGAGTAGAGACACAAATCCATGCATGCATAGGGTTAGAGACTCTAACCTTTCGACATCAGTAGGTTAAAAATTAGAAGGTAAAATAAAAGGAGGGTATGACAGTATTAAATCTGTGTTCACCCACCGTGATTACCGTCTTTTAATGTCCCATTTATCACTGTTTCTTAATAAATTCCATAGACGATACAAACAAAGAACAAAACATCTAATAAACGGGGCACTTCCAAACGCCATTCTCACTCACTCACTCACTCACTCACTCTCACTATGTCTCTCGCTCCATCATTCACTTAAACCCAACACCACTCTCTTTTCCCACTCCTCCTCCCGCACGCGCCACCATGGGTTGCACGGCGTCCAAGCTAGAAAACGAGGACACCGTGCGTCGTTGCAAGGACCGCCGCCGTCTCATGAAGGAAACCGTCTACGCGCGCCACCAACTCGCTGCCGCCCACTCCGACTACTGCCGTTCCCTCCGCCTCACTGGCTCCGCCCTCTCCACCTTCGCCGCCGGCGAACCACTCTCCGTCTCAGACCACACCCCCGCTGTTTTCCTCAACAACTCCCAACAACCACCCCCTCCCATCCACCACACTCGCCCACCCTCACCACCTCGCCACCACCCCCACCACTCTCCACCTCCCTTCAACCCTTCCCCGCCGCCCAAACTCGCCCCCATCCAACCCCGCCGCCGCAAGCCGCCGCCACCGAAGCTACCCCATATTCTCTCCGACTCGAGCCCCTCCTCCACGCCGCGAAGCCAAGCGTCGAATTTTCCTGCGAACTTTTACCCCACCGCGCATTCCACATACTCCTCCACCCCTTCCCAAACTTCCTCCGTTTGGAACTGGGAAAATTTCTACCCCCCTCCACCTCCTCCCGCTTCCGATTACTTCCCCGAAGAACAACACCAACACCACCAACACCAACACCAACAAAAACTCTCGCAGATTCAAGCTCAATCACAAACACAAACACCTTCCCTTCACTCTCACAAAACACAAACACCCTCTCATTACTCCCACAAAACCCAACCCAGCAATCCTCAAATTCACGACTCCGACTCCGAGAGATCTGAATACGATTACTTCGACGGGAAACACGAAGCTCAAAAAGCTTACTCCCACTCTCGCTCTCCCTCTAACATTCACTCTGATTCCCACTCTCATCACCATCTTCCTGAGGAGTATACCGAGACTGAGAGGGAAGAGGTTCAGTGCAGTGAGTGGGGGGATCATTACAGCACCACGAGTTCATCCGATGACGATGATGATGGGGTGGAGGAGGATGTGGAGTCGCGGTCCGAGATCGGGACCCGGTCGAATTTCGGGTCGTCCATGCGGGCGGAGTCCGTTGCAGCTGGCGGCGGCGCTAAGGGATTCGACGCTGCGTCCTCCGTCGCGGAGATGAAGATGGTGGTAAGACATAGGGACTTGAGGGAGATCGTGGAAGCTATTAAGGAGAATTTTGATAATGCTGCTTCCGCCGGAGATCAGGTTTCGGAGATGCTCGAGATCAGTAAGGCTCAGCTCGATCGCAGCTTCAAACAATTGAGGAGTATGTTTCGCAAACTCAAACCTTTTTGTTTCGATTACTTGGTTATTATTTTTTGTTGGTCTCGAATCAGAATTGAAAAACAGAAACTTTGAATCTATTAAGAGAATAGAACTAAAAAATGTAAAGGTTTTCTTTTCTAACTCTTGTTTGCAAAGTTTTGCTTCTAATTTTAATTGGAAAACCATTTTAAAGAGCACGAGGAAATTTTTGAAGTTTTATTTTCATGTTGAAATTGGATTGGACAATTTGAATTTGTGTTATGGGATGTTAAAGATATTTAATTGGGGTTTTTATGAGGTTTGTGTTTGGTTATTGGGAAGTTTTCGTTTTTCTTCTTTTGGTCAATTTTCGAACGAGGTTTTAGGTTTTCTTGAAAATTATGGGTAGGTTTGTTTGATTTGAATTTGGATGATTTTGATTTTGCAGAGACTGTGTATCACTCGAGCAGCATATTGAGCAATTTGAGTTCAAGTTGGACCTCGAAACCGCCACTGGCGGTTAAGTACCGGCTGGACGCCGGTTCGCTGGATGAACCGGGCGGTTCGAAGAGTCTTTGCTCCACCATAGAACGGCTTTTGGCGTGGGAGAAAAAGCTGTACGAGGAGGTTAAGGTAATTTTATCTTAATTTCTAGGGCGGTGGTGTTATTTGGATAATAAAGAGGTTCCCTTTTTAGAAAAATGAATTATATTTTTCGAGAGCATAAAAAGTTGAAGGAAAAAAGGAAACGGTGTAGGTTATGTTGGACTTTGGTAGCGTAAGGTCACAGCAGAATTTGACTGTTTAGTGTGAAAATGACCTCCTTTCCCTTTTTCACCATTGTGAATTGACCAAAATGGCCTCGGTTGTTGGGACCAACCTTTATTATTGTGGTACAAATAATGCTCCATCATAGAAACATACTTATCCCGAAAATGCTTTTACACATGTCATGTAATGATTTAAGTGTATATTTGGTGATACGGTAAGCCGTGTTTGTTTATCTTAATCAGAGTTTTGGTGTAAATCAGCGTGAATTAAGCAAATAAAATTATTTTAATCATAATTTATGTTGTGTGAAATGACCGAAATGCCTACACCCTTCACTCTTTTAATCCATTGCGATTAACAGATTTTAAGTAATGAACCACACACTTGTCTGTTTCTTCAAATTTTTTTGTCTTGCATGTGATTGATTGTTCACACTCAGTTGGGTGTATGTGTGAAGGGCAAACAATTTCTGTCACATATACATGTGTGTGTAAACTTACTGAAAAAGGCACGTTTCTTTAGACTCACGGCACTAAAAAAAATAAAAAAAAGTAATGCCTAGGATATTGTTATGGATGTTTGAAATGACCATAAATGCTGTGTCCAACTTGGATGCCTTTTTACCAAACTGAAGTCAGGTAGTTCTGTTGGCATTTATTTTTAGCTAAAAACCTAAAGCATGTGGTTTGGAACCGAGGTGTGCTATGCTAACACTTTCTACAAATTGTGCTTGAATTAAGGCTAGAGAAGGTGTTAAGATCGAACATGAAAAGAAATTGTCAGCTCTGCAGACTCAGGAATACAAGGGAGAGGATGAAGCTAAGATATTCAAAACCAAGACTTCCATAAATAGGCTGCAGTCACTAATAGTTGTCACTTCTCAGGCGGTGTCTACCACCTCAACTGCCATTGTTGGCCTTAGGGACTCTGCTCTGGTCCCTCAGCTTGTTGCTCTCATTCATGGGTATGTCTCTTCTGCAATAGCTTTACTGTTTTCGTAGTTCCAGGTTTTGTTGATAACTAAATAATCAAGTTCTTGCACATGAGATTGGACCATTGTTACATCATTAATCAACAAAGAATTGAAGAACTATGGTGATTATCTATTAATCCAATTTTACAGCAAATCAAGCATTTGGGAGTCCTCATCTTTACTGCTCTAAAGAATGAACTTTACTAACTTGATTGGCTCCCAAAAGTTGTCTAGTATTCTGGACTAATGAAAATTTCATGTGTTTTGGTCTTATTGTATCCATTCACAAATTAAATGTGATATTTGGACTTCATGATCAAACACACTTGAAGACTGTGCAGCTTGTTGTGAGGCCATAATCATTCTGTGTCTTGTTCATTGGATATTTTGTAAATGTTGATTTAATCTTGTGGAATTTGAGGAGCTTGAGCTGATACAAGTGACCCACCCTATTAAAGAACTTTTAAGTTTAAGTGTAACAATTGAAATGCTTTTTTTACTTTTTCAAATGCCCTCATTTACCTCGTGTGAATGTGCTGCCTAATTTTGGTCAAGAAAATCTTGGATGGTAGTTGGAAACATTATGGCTTACCTCTCTAGTATGCCACTTGCTTTATCAGCACTGCGTAATTGCATGTGCTTCTTTGTACTAAACTGTCCAACAACTGCCTACCTCTTATAATCAAACCTTGGCCCACCAGTGCATCTGTCGAAATGTTATTTTGTCTTTTTAGGCTCTGTTCCAGCATAACTAATTTATGGATGGAGTAGGTGTGTTAAACCATATGATATGATAACCCTTGTTAACTGATTCTAAACTATTTCACTGGGTGTTTATAAGCAGTAAAAACTTACTGATGTTATTCATATTCATCTGTTTTCATTTAACTGTTCCAAATAACCCATCAGGGTCAATTTTGCTGAAAGATATGTTGTATACAAACGTGATAGTATGATCCTGATGAGGGTAGTAAGTTTATATTTCACCATATAAACTTTGCTGCCATTGGAAACAACTTTAACCACTCGAATCATGAATGAATTGAGATTAAGATTATCTGTCATTCCCTAGTGTTTGCTTATTTTGTACTGAAGCAGAGGTTATTTTTTGCTCACTTCTGAAACATCCACGTACTGAATTTTATGCATTAAAAATTTGTCTCCTACCAACAATCACTTATCCGTTGTGTTTTTATATTAAAAATGAGGATGGCCTGCCTGCTCAAGATAACTTTGTTGTCTTATTATGTTTGTGAATTGTGTGACATGTGACATTGTAGATTTATGTACATGTGGAAAGCAATGCACAATTACCATGAAATTCAAAGCAACATAGTGCAGCAAGTCCGTGGCCTTGTGAACAGATCTTCAAGAGGTGACTCAACTTCTGAACTGCACAGGCAGGCTACCCGGGACCTGGAAGCAGCCGTGTCAGCCTGGCATTCCAGTTTCTGTCGCCTCATAAAATTTCAACGGGAGTTCATCCACTCCCTGCATGGCTGGTTCAAGCTGAGTCTTCTTCCTGTGGACAATGACAACATCAACAACAGCAGGGACAACTCTGATACATACCACTTTTTTGATGAATGGAAACTGGCACTTGACCGTGTTCCAGACACGGTTGCCTCTGAGGCCATCAAGAGCTTTATCAATGTTGTGCATGTGATATCTTCGAAGCAAACTGAAGAGCTGAAGATGAAGAAAAGAACCGAGACTGCATCGAAGGAGCTTGAGAAAAAGGCTTCCTCTGTGAGAAACCTGGAGAGGAAGTTCTACAATTCATATTCTATGGTAGGCATTAGCCTTCCTGATACAGGACCTGACAATGGACAGGGTTTGGATGCTCGCGATCCACTGGCGGAGAAAAAACTGGAGCTTGCAACCTGCCAGAGGCGCGTTGAAGATGAAATGGTGAGGCATTCAAAAGCTGTGGAGGTGACAAGAGCCATGACACTCAACAATTTGCAGACAGGGTTGCCTGGAGTGTTTCAGGCTCTGACTAGTTTCTCTTCCTTGTTCACCGAGGCTCTTGAATCAGTGTGTACCCGTTCTTATGCCATCAAGTAGGTAAGGAATTCATTTGTTCTTCATGGGATCTAAGTTCTTCATAAGGGCTGGGATTTTTTGGCGGCAAGCTCTTATTGCTCTCACCATTTTGAGTTATATTTTGAAGTGTAAATATGAAGAATTTTGGGGTTCCACCTATTTCGATGGAAAAAAAAAGGGAATTTTCTTATTGTACAGGGAAATTTCTTGGTTTATTGTATCAGAGGATTGGAATATTTAATATATGAATAAATTATAGGCACTGTGCTTTGATGTTCCATCATAAAGTGTTTGCAATATAATTGTGTATCCAAGTGAGTTTTTGATGAGGTTGGGTGAGAGTGAAAAATAGTTGCAGTGCTTGTTCGGTTCTGCATCAAATTTATGTAGAATTGATTTTTTAATACAGAATCATTATATGTTTGTTTGATTCTGCATCAAATTTAGAATTGATTTTTTAATATAGAATCATTATATGTGATTTTATGTTTGGTTTTCAAAATCAATTAAAGGATAAAAAAATCACTTTGAATAAGAATCAACTACGTTGAAAAATTGATTTAACTGGAATAGATTATCCAATATTGAACCAAACACAGATAAAAATAAAAATGGGTTTATGTTAGATTTGGTGAAAAGGAGGTGAGTGTGGTTATTGAGGGTGACAGCTAATATGGACATAAATGGACAGGAAAGGGCCTGAATTGAAAGTGGAAAGTTGCACACACACAGCACATCACATGGCAAGTGGAAGGAAGCACACATACATATCTTCAACTTGCATCATGCAAATTCCTACCATATATTAATTATTTGATGCATACATATCTTTTTATGCTTTTTCTGCAAATACCAAATCAAATTTCCTTCTCTATTTGGAAACTCCTATACCCTCGTTTACCTTTCACATTCAGATACACTTCATCCACTTGGAGCCAACACAATGTCTGCTTTTATGGGGGTTACCTAACAATAGTTTTTATAAACAAAATTAAAATAAAAGGTATTTTTTTAATTAACGGAAAATTTAAGAAATTACTTCTGATTTTAAATATAACAATTCTGATTATGTAATTTTTTTTAAATATAGTTATAATTCTATAAAATAAGTCAGTCCATAAGTTTAGAAACTAACAGGGTTTAAAATCATTTAAATCATGGGTTAAATGGACTGGATAGAAAAAATAGTTGGCTCAATTCCTCCTGCACCTCCATAACATTCCTCCTGCACCTCCATTAAAACAAAAAAAATCTCCCATTTTTCCTTTCTTGAATGTATAATTTGAATGTCATTTTTTAACTTTTAGATAGTACGGTCTAAAAATAAAAAATAATTTTCAGACTGTAATATGACCAAAAATAACTTTCAGATAATGCTATATTGGAAGCTATTATTTATTTAAAGAAAATTGACAATTCGGAAAATAAAAATAACTTTTAAATTGTGTAATATGAAACCAAATGACTTTTGAACTGTATAATTCGAAAGTTATTTTTCAAGTAAAAAATGATTTTTATATTTTTATATTTTGGGTTTTTGGATTAACTGAAATTTGAAATTTATTTTGATTTTTGGATTGCATAATTCATAAGCTATTTTTCTAGAAAAATCAGACTTTTGAATTACATTAATAATTTTTAAATAATAATCTAGAAAAGACAAAACAAAACAAAAAATGTATGAAGATGCCTGTAGAAAGGTATGGAGGTGCAAGAAGAAACTGGCTTTTTTTTCTAGTCCAACCCTTTTACTGGGCTTTTTCAGGCCAGTCTATGGAGTCAAATTCATTGTAACATCTTTACACTCATACTTTATTATTATAACTTTTTCTATATATGTCGGATTTTGAAAAAAAATGTTATTTTTATTTTTTATTATTAAAATTTGAGATAACATTAGTTATTTAGTTAACTTTTATTCATTTATATTTAATTATATATATATATATATATATATATATATATATATATATAGAGAGAGAGAGTGAGAGGTGTAGGTAGGTATATATATGTATATATATCGTGAAGTGAAAATAAAAACATCATAACTACTTTATTAGAAAGTAGAAAATTCATTGTATTTATTATGTAAAAATACAAAAAAAAAAGTTAAAAAGTAGAAAATATTTCTTATATGGTCCATTTGTTAAGGGAAATGGGAAATTTTATTTTATTCTGCCCGGGAGAGTTTCATTAAAACTTTTTTTAAAAAAATAAAATACCAAATCCTATACAATTTAAATTTGAATTGACATCATACCGTATTCATTTATTTCAAAGTTCGATATGGTGTTGACATGTTAAAAAAAATTATAATTTAATTACATAGTTATGCGTTGCAATGTTTTATTTAAAATGTAAATAGTCATACTATTGAATGGAGAATCATATTTTATATGTAAATAGGAAAATTATTTGTTGACAATTTTTCTTTTACAGATTAAGCATTAGGGTGATCAAGAGATCAATTGAATGTTGTTACTTGTCTCCCTTTTCACCCTTTAAACATCTTGTAGTATAAGAAAGATTAAGTTAAACAAAACTAGTTTTGATTTCAGTTTCGTTATACATAAATGAGATATTGTTGTTATAGTTACAAATTTTTACTTAAAGATAGGTTAGATTAAGATTTTACTTTGAAAATTAATTTTATGATTTCTTCTAATACAATGTCATATATTGGTGTATTTGAAATTTAGTCAAAATACTTTATGAATTTCATGTATAGACACAATGAATACCAAACTAAATTTGACATTGGACGTTAAAAGTTGATTAAGAAATTCTTTTTACTGTCACTAGCTTGTTAATTGAAATGTTCTACATTGGTAATAACTTGTAAAAGCTTCTTAGTTAAAACTCAGGTTTTAAAGGAATTTTGAGTTGAGTTTAAAAGACGAGTTAAAAATTAAGTTAATCTAATATTTTTTTTTTTTCATTTGAACAATGCCTAAAAATGCATTGTATTATTTTTTATCGTACAACTCTTTTTTCTTTATCAATAATAACTTGAAGCTACATTCATTAATTAAATCTGATTTTAAATTGACAATATAAAATTTAAAAAATAAAAAATTATATAAGAAAATCATTTTCGGCCACATTTAATTTTCTTCATTTTTATCCTTTTTATGAGGGGTAAGCTTTGCCCTTTCGTATACAGTTGGACATACAAGATGTTGATGTAGAAAAGGCAATTCCAATTACATACAGGTCAAAATTGATGTAGCAGAATAGTATTTAACAAAAAAACAGAAACATAATTAAAATGACAAAGTATATAAAATTTGCATTAAAAATTACATAACCATATTTGTTTACACATTAAAAATCATATAAAGTATAATTTACGTAATTTTTTGTTTATTCCAAAATGTAGAATTTGTATCCCACTTATACTATCCAAAATATATTTTTTATATTTTATAGGCTTATTTATACTTTAGGTTTCTCGTAATTTAGAAACTTTTACTTAAACTTCTAATAAATTTTTATGATTTATTGAATAATCAATAAATTTATATTTTTCAATTAAATCTCCGTTACTAATTATAGTGTTAATTTGGTAATGTGACAGTTAGTTAATTTATGTGATTATTATTTTATTATGTCATATTTTAAGGCTTATAAAACTTATTCTTACAATTATATCATTAACAGATATTCAATTGGAATTTTTTAAAATTTAAATGTATTAAGTACTCAATCGATTATAAAAATTTATTAAAGACAAAATTTCACAAATTTATCATGAATTAAAGCATAAAGTTTATTTGTTATTATGTAATTTATAATGAATCTTTTATTTTATATTTTGGACTTGATATTTTGAAAAGTTTTTGTTTAAACAATTCAAAACTAAAAATGAAAATCCTAAACTAGAACATAAATTTAGAATTGGATTAAATATGTTTTTAATGTTTTAAGTTTAAGTGAAATTTGGAATTAATATCTCATCGAAATTTTTGACCAATTTAGTCATTCATTTTTAGAAATACGTGAATTTAGTCATTTTAATCAAATTTTGATAAGTTTATTTAAAGTTTTAAATGCATTTTAGGATAATATTTGAGTTAGCATTTAAGCGAAAATGGGTCAAACGATGTAAACAATTCAAATATTATCATGAAATATGCTTGAAATTTCAGATAAACTTAAGAAAATCTAGTTAAAAGAACTAAATTCATATATTTTTAAAGATAAATGACTAAATTGGTCATAAGTTTCAAAAAGAGACAAATTCTAAATTTCACTAAAACTTGAGGGAGCATAAACATATTTAATCTTTTAGAATTTTAAAGTCTATGGTGGTGCGGATTGAGACTGTGGAGGTACATAAAGAAGCTGCCGTTGAAACCCTTTAATCTGGCCCAATATTTTTAACACGAACCTTCTTGACAAAATTTGGTTAAGATATACTTTTATTTATTTTCATTGTGTGGTAAGTCTTGATGAGATCTATATAAGTAAAAAAAATTATATTATATACCTATATAAGATATGTTGACATGCACCATGAAGATGTGCTTTCATTCTAAATTTTCTATTTTTGAAGACGGAAAAGCATAAAACAATAGTAACTCATAATAAAAAATGACCTAAAACTGAATATTTGTGTAATAGTTCTGCTACTGAAAGAGAGAAATTTATATGCAGCATTGATTGATTGTAGAATGTGATGTAGAGGAAACATGATGGACCCAGTTTTTGAAGAAGAAAAGTTTTGTTTTTGGTGTCTTCTTCTCATCATATACTTCTTCATCTCACTCTTTCATTTGTTCCTATTATCTCAATTATTCACTGCAAATCTGCATTGCCACTTGACTTCTCTCTGCATCATCCATGCACGTGCATACGTCCACTTCTCTCCAATGTCCTTTTCCTTTTCACAATTTTCACATCTCTCATGCAATTATTAAATATATCTCTATCAAGTTTTTCTGGTAAATATCTAGTTGCTAACAAACACCATGCATTTATTTTAAGAATCAAAATTATGTACCATTTATTTCTCACTCGGTTCATGTCTCTTTCTGTCATCATCATCATGGGTGGTGTTTTTAACTCAGAAAATTAATATTGAAAAACTATGATATTTTGGTGTAATATAAAATATTAGAGAGATAAGAAATAGTTGTAAGAAGTGAGTGAGTGGTGACAGTGTCGATGAAATCGAAGCAAAAACATTTTTGCACCAAATGGTCTGCAGAATTGTGCAGAAGGTGGTAAATGTGGTTTCCCTGGACCCAATTAGCATCATAGGAGAAGGACATATATTAGTTTTTCGAGGAAAATGTTAAAAACTGTGGTAGACACATATTTACTATTGTGGTAGAGAAGAAATGGATCCAAAGAACCTCAGTGAATTTTGGCTTTCATTTGATGCTGACTTCAATGGTCCTGTTCAATCCAACAATACTCGGTTTCAAGTTCAGAATTGCTTCTCTGTGAACCATACAATGCTACCTGCACCTGCCACTCTCATTCACCAATCGTTCTATCTTCGTCTTTCGAGACTACCATATTATGATATTTCATAAGTTTAACATCCACTAAAAATAAAAACAATTTATATTATAAGTGAATATAAATTTTATCAGTTATCAGGTCGCTAATTACTAAGTCGGTGTTACTGAACTCATTAAGATCTGGTCACGGATTCAAAATATAAAAAATGTGTTAGAAGTTCACAATAACTAAATATAAGACTAATTTAAAATATATATCGGTACAAAATTCACTTTAAGGTTCACTTTTTATAAGGTTCACTTTTTATGTATCATATTCCAAGGTTCTAATTAATCCCTGTCTTTCTTCACTTTCTTCTTAAGAATTTTCTGCATATATGTTCCTAAAACTTCAACAAAAACTTAAGTTTGTATGCTAATCCATTTGAAGTAAAAGTTTATGTTTATTTTTCTTGTTAAACTTTGATGGATATAAAATGTATGTTGTCATCAAAACAAATTAAAATAAGATCCATAAATACATATCATTATTAATCATTCATGAGTTTGTATAAAGCAAGTTCTAAGTATTCTCTCCATTCATCGCTTATCCTTCCATAATCATGTACCTCACCCAAGCCCCCACAACAATGGACCCATCTCTATCATTCAGGTAACTAAAGGCTAAACTTGTTTCTATATATAAAATCAATCAAATTTTGTAACAGGAATCCATCACACTAATCTTTCAATTCCACAAAAAATAAATTAAATTGAATCTTTTTTATAAACTAATTTTATTTGTTATGGTGTCTTTTAGTTTAAGTATAACATTGTGATCTATGAAACAAAAAGCTTATTTTATTTTTCTTTTAATTTTATTTTTTATATGTAATTAAATAAGAAATGTATATATATTTTAAAATAAATAATATTGCAATAATTAATACACATAATTATTTTTAAATTACACCTTTTCAAAGAATAAAGATATTAAATCAAGTTGGAACAATTCTAATTTCTCTTCAGAAATATATTTTATATTTCAACTTTTAAAAATTTATCTTTGGATTGAATTCAGCAACTGAGGAACATTTTGTTATTTGGAAAAGGTTTACGAAATATACTATTAATAAATATTAAATTTTAAGACTTACTATTCTTTGTTTAATTTTTATTTTATTTGTCCTTGTTTTATTTTTTGATTAATAATACAATTTGATCTCTTAATTTTCAAATTAATGTAATTTAATCTCCATTTTTTTAATGTTACTTGCTATTAATTAATTGAAAATCTTACTAAAATATTAATTTCCTTATCAGTCGAATCAAGATTCTCTACGGTTAAAATTCATTCATTTTTAACCGCACAAATTTCAAAACTAACATGTTAGTATTTATTTAAAACTAAAATAAAGTTTTTCTAAAAAAAATTAACCTAGCATGTACCCGTAACCTGAATAATCCACCTAAATTAACTCACAGTCTAAACAATTTGTATCTGACTAATTTGATAAACTAAATTAAAATATTAAATTGAAAATTAATAAAGATTATATTTAAATCCGATTGAAGCTGATAATTAAAGAAAAGGTGACAAATAGTGTAAATGGAGGTTGCTTGGTAGTAATAATTGAATTATTGATTAGCCGTTAATTAGTTGAGTAGCAAGTACTTAACTTTGTAGCTGTACTTGTACTTGTTACCTGTAGCCAACATCTTATTCATTCACTTAATGTACTTTACTTCTATAAAATTCCTTTTCCATTTTTTCAGATTCAGAGTTTTTCACAATCAATTTTTAGTCACTGAAATTGTTCGTCAGATTTTTCCAGTTCAAATATTTGACAGCTTAATGTGGAATATTCTGTGACTTCATTTCATTTTTTTGACTTATTTTATTCATCCCATTAAAATTCAGTGAGGAGTATTGCGGAGAGAGAAAAAAAGAAGTAATTTTTTTTTATTGAAATTACTAAAAGTGTTGTCAACTAATTATAGAAAAAGTAATATTTTTTGTCTCTCGATTATTAATTGAATGTTCTTTCCATAACGACTTTAAAACTATTTTTTTTTAATGTTTAACAATTATTTTAGTTCATAATATTCTAAATATTTTGTATTTTGTTTTTCTTATTACAAAAGACTAACTAGAATTGTGAATCAGAAAAAAAGTCATTCAGATATGTTGACTTAACAAATTTTTTATATAGATGAGACCTAAACTTAGTTCCTATGAATATTGTTAAGATTGAGCATTTATTATTATGTTAAAAGTTATAAATGGCACAACTTTTTTTTATTTAAGAATAATAATTCAAGTATTATGATTCATTGTAACCTGACTTATTTAACATCTTTATTACAGAATAATTGTGCAACCCACAATAAATCTAACACATCTCTTTTAAATCCATGACGAGTGAAATTAACTTATCAAGTGATAATAAAAAAAAATACTTTCGTCCTCATTTTCGCAGTGTTGGTTACGGATGATCCTCATCTTGACAGAATGTTTAAAATGATCCTCATTTTTACCGAATGTTTAAAATGGTCCTCATTTTTGCAATTCGTATTTTATTTGACGCCGTTTAAGTCAGTAACGGAACCATCTGTTTAAGTCAGTGCCACCTATACAGTGCTCTGTTACTGACTTAAACGGCGTCACAAAAAAGGACCAAATAAAATACGAATTGCGAGAATGAGGACCATTTTAAACATTCGGTAAAAATGTGGATCATTTTAAACATTCTGTCAAAATGAGGACCATCTGCAACAAACACTGCAAAAATGAGGACGAAAAAAGTATTTAAGCCTAAAAAATATAATCTGAAAGATATGGACACAATCTACAATATATATTGTTATTAAAAGATTAATCATTTTCCTTGTGAAAAAAAATATCGTTTTAAAGAATAAAAGGCATAAATTATTTAAAATATATGTAAAATTAAATTTAGAATTGTCAAATGCATATTTAAAATTATTATTTACATATGTTATTTTTATACATATTAACATATGTCGTGATGATTATACGTTAATATGATATGATATTTGTATTGTTTTTTTATTTCAATAATTTAAAATTTAATTCAAATTCTTATATTAGAAATAAAAATTAGAAAGCTAAATTTTGTTTAGAAACTTAAGAAGTGAATTTTTTAATTTTACAAAAATGACAACCTTATAAAACACTTATAAAATGGATAAAATGGAGTTTGTATAAATTTATATATTATAAATTAATTTTATATTTAATTGATGTGAAATCTTTAAAATACTTTCTTCATGTTTCTTTCATGTTGATGTATATATTTATTAGATATAAAATCAGACTTAATAGATGGTTTGATTCGATAATAGTTCAATAATCATGAAACAATATATTCAACAAATAATAATTTATTAAAATAAATTTTAATTTATAATTTTAATATTATAAATTGAACTTTAAATCTAATTTAACTTTATATCGTCGTCGGATTTTATGAAATTTATTAGATTGTACATAAAAAAAGGCAGGTTGAAAGTAAGAAAAGGAGAAAAAAAAAGGGAAATGGAGAAAATTTGAAGGTTGAGAATTGGGAAGAGATGCAAGCAGTATGGTGGAGTCCACAGAGCATACTTTGTGTAAAGATGATGCTACGTACTCTCCCACTCATAATTTGTTTCCTCTCTAAATTATTACCTTTACCACACCAATTATTCTAATCAAACATTCTCGTTATTGTTTCCTCGTTTCAATTTGCTTTTCAGCATAACAACAAAATTTAAAGAAATTCAGGGACAATCAATCACGAAACTCTCATCATACTTTGACTCATCTTAAAGGAAAAAAAGGAGAGGGTTTTCATCTTCTGTTTTCTTGCATTCTTCTACCTAACCTTTTTTTTTTCTCTCACTCAAAAACTATCCATAAACGTCATTAAATTAGGAAATTGTTCCCGCCGCTACAACCTATAAAGCTAAGATGCACATCTCATGAGATACAAAGAGATTGAGGAGTCAACATCAACGCTAACAAAAAACTAATTATTTAATTAAAATTTTAATCCTCGGTTTACTTATATATACACGTTTTGTGTGAAAATAATAAGATTGATACCGATGAAAACCATCTGACCAATAAAATCATGACTAAAAGGAAAGGGAGAGATAGAACCTTAGGAAAACTCTAATTTGAATAATAGAAAACAAATATTTTTTTTTTCTTTTTAGTCGTGTAGAAATGTAGATACATTACTTATAAAAAGGCTTGAAAAAAAAATAATATTTTAGATATGTGAGATTTAAAGAAGTCGGAGAACGAAAGATTTGGCTCTACTTCTTTCACACACGTCTATTTGAGTTGAAATTTGTTGTGTTGAATTCTAAACTAAAAGAATTTAAATTTGAGTACATGAACATATTTTTGGAGCTCTCAGTTGGATGCAGTTTAAGTTAAAAGATAAAAATAAATTGACTTGTACAAGTGCACTTTATGCTTTTTAGTCACACATCTCTTAGTTCAATGAGTGAATAAAGCCTTCCCATTTATGAATAAGAGACATCTTTGTACTCACTTCGAATTGAATGAGAATTGATGATGTCTAGTTGTGCAATACCTTTTTATTCTTTAAATTCTTTAATATTATTTAATTCTTTGATTCTTTAATGTCAAGTTTAAATGAGAGTATTTATGTATGACTCACAATGGTAGAGAAAGAGGGCAAAGAAACCCAAACTTTTTCAAGTTTCTCAATAGGAACTTGGAGGCGAGCCCAAGAAGTGTTCCTTTGTAGAAAGCCTAGAAGAAATACTCTCATTTAAACTTGACTTCAAAGAATGAAAAGACATTTTGTACAAATAGACGCATCAATTTTCACTAAAATCAAAGTAAGTACAAAGGAAGGATATGCCTCTTATTTAGAGATGGAGAGACCTTGTTCCGACTAGGTAATGTGAGACTAAAAAACATAAATTGTAGTTGTACAAGTCAATTTCGTTCCTAACTTTCAACTTGATCTGCTTCCATCTCATAGCTCTAAACGTTATGCTCTTGTACTCAAATTAAAGCTCTTTGAGTATATAATCCAACACACAAAAATTCAACTCAATTGAACATTTGTAGAAGTTATAAGGCAAATAGTCAACAAAGGTCAAAACATGAAAAATCTCTTATTCCTCGCCTTCTTCAAGTGTTACACCTCTAAACCTGCTTTTCCAAGTTTTTATAAGTGGTTTTTCTTGTAGACTTGTTGTGGTCTTTTTGTGATATGTTGCCTTGTTTGACTTCTTCATTGAAAGTTTTTTACACCCTAATGAAGAATGCTGAAGTTAATTTGCACATATAATACTTAGCTCACTCTAAGTCTCACATTGGACAATTCTTTCAATGATAGAGTGTTTGTAAGCTCTAGTGTTTTTATACATGGGAAGTAGTTTCTTTGGGTGAGTTAGGTTGACCATGTATATGTATCAACATTTTTACAAGACTAAAAAGAAGGAAGTGAATCCTTGTTTTCCACTCTTCAAATTTAGAGTCTTCCTCCATGAGACTTTATTTTCTCCTTTCTTCTTAACTATGGTTTTGTTGGCTGGATAATTTCCATCAAATGCCGTGGAGTAAGTAAATAACTTACAACTCATTTGCTCCCATTTTTTACATAGCATTTTTGATAAAAAAATATTCACCTTCTTCAACTTTATCATAACTTTCCACCTTAATTATGAGTTTGCTCACAAAAATTCATTACCTTAGACATCTTTTCATCTTAAGGGTTGAACTTATTAGAATAGGCTCATCAATGGAAAATGTAAACTAATAATTACCTTTTCTTTTTCACCTATAAATATGTTAGTTGAAAAGATGTCATTTTTTTTGTATAATTAAAACGTTCTTTTGACTGGTTTTTATATCATCTAATTGTTAATAAGTGAATTTTAAGTATAATTCAATTCCACAAAATCGGGTTTAGAAAGTGAGAGGTTTGCATCCACTTATATATTTACATTATCTCTAATTTATAAACGTTAATGAGTGGTTTCATAGCAACCTGATAGGGGATGAATCAATAAACTCAACAAACTTTAAATTTCACTATGATAAACTCTAACTCATAACTCTGATACTATATTAAAAAATGAATTTTAAGCATAATTCAACTCTATAAAATTAATTTATAAAATGAGATTTGTAACTGTTATTTAATTTGACATATCTCTAATTGAGGCAGAGTTCCGTCAGTAATAAATAGATATAGTTTTAGACATGTTAGCACTCTATCTATACAGAATGCGTTTTTATTATTAAATAAAGATTATTAAAAATTACAAAACTGTACTGGTTTTACTTTTAATCTGACCTTGAACTGCACCCAAGGTTCCCCGCCATTCCATTTAAACAACAGATCTAAATCTGCAGAAAAAATAATACGTTTTAAATAATAGCAGGAGCAAACACGTACGTAATAATTATGCATTAAAATGGTCTCTTTGAATTTTCAGAAATGATATATATTTTTTGACATAACACACCAACCTACGTTGTCAGTGTAGAACAAAAATGACGGGTGTAAGGTAACTCACATGGTGGGGTTTGAATCCCTTTATCTATTTTCTCATCACCTAATTTGGTATAACCCATCAAGTTTGGTCAAGCTTTGATTTTAAATATTACGTCCAATTTATTTTGAGTTAAGTTACACTTTTAGTTTAAGATTTCTTTTTCAGAAAGTACAACTTCTAAGGTTATTTAACCTGCATTAGAACATCTTTTGCAAAGTAAAATAATGTTGCATTTATTTTTGAAAAATGCAAAAAGATAATAATAATAATAATAACAATAATAATAATAATTATTATTATTATATAGGATTAGAGAAGAGAAGATAAAAGAAGTGAGCAAAAGAAGATGCCCAAAAGCATTTTTAGGAACAGCAAGCAACGAAGCTAAACCAATCAGAGGATTCTTCCAAACCCTCATCTCTTCAGCATCCGAATATCCATCTTCACCAAAATCAAAATAAATCAATAAATAAAGCACCATCATTCTAACTCACAAAAGACAAAATCTCCAGAACCTCCTCTATAATGGTTTCTTTAAGATTATATTCGTAATGACTTTGTAAATTATTTTTTTATAAATTATTTATTCTAACTTTTTAAATTTAATTTATTATAATTTTCTTATTTGTTTGAATTAATTATTTATAATTTAAAAATTTAACTTATTTACATAAGTTTTTAAAAAGTATGCGTATAACGCATGGAATATTTGTTAACTATTCCTTTTATATGTATCTAAGTCTTGGTAGATGTTTGAGAACAACTTGTTTATCGAAATATCTGTTGTTTTTAAGAAATTTTTTTTATTAAATTGGAAGTCCACATCGATTAAAAATAAGGTAATTTTATAATATATAAGTGAGGTATAAATATTATTTTACAAATCAGTTTTATAAAGTTAAGTTAGATTTAAAGTGTGCTTCTAACACAAACAATTATTTTCTAAACAAAGTATTTACAATAAACATATAATTATATGTTAATTATTGTTGGACTAAGTGAAAAGAAAGTCTAAGCACTAATTAAGAGTTTGTTTTTTTATAAAGAAATTATACATTTTTTTCCAGAAACAATCATATTTAAATTGTTCAACTTAAAAATGTATAAAATACGGTAGAATTAAACAATATAAAAACTCTAAATAAAAAAATAAATATATTTTTAATCTCTGAATTTAATGCAACATTATATATTTTATATGTCTAAATTTTGATACATTTTTATTTCTAAACTTTCGAAATTAAAGAATATAGTCTTTTTAACTTAATTACATTAAATTTGTTGATGTGTCAAACATATTTTTTATTTGATATTAAAACAAAAATATGTTAACAACTCGAATATTAATATGAGATGCATATAACTCATAAAAAATTATGATATAATTGAGTTGAGAAAACTACGTCTATTTATTTTAAATTGTATCAAAGCTAAAAAAAATACAAATTTCGTATTAAAATTCAGATATTTAAAATGTATTTAAATTTAAAATGTAAGATCTATTTTGTTCTTAAGGAGTTAAGAATATGTGTAATGGCGTATCCCAATGTAAACTATATATAACCTGTAATATATAATCCATGGAAATTACAGATTATCATATGTAAAACATATTAATGGTCGTTGTAAAAAAAATATAGTAAGAGTAAAATAAGTGGAAGAAAATTAACGGGAGTTGATTGGCACGTGCCAATACCACAATCTCAAAACAAAGATACTAGAAAAAAAAAACATAAAAATAGGTTAGAGCTGGGCATTCACTTTCTTTGTTTGATTGAGTCCCACCTTTGAAAAGCAGTGTACCACAAAGAAGGAACATGCATGGCCCCACTTTCTCTCTCTCTCTCTGAACAAAGTGTAGTACTATGCTACTACTACCTTCCATCATTAACTTCTTCCCACTCATTCAAATGCCAAAAATCAAAAAGAGAAAGCAAAAGCTAACCATAACTATCTCCAACACCACTTTAGTTCCCCAGTCACTCACACACAGCCCCTTCCCTAGACAGAGAAACACAAACTCACTTCTATTCTAGTGAGAGACTGTGAGAGAAAAACACACACCAACAAAATAAACAACTAAAAGCAATAAAAAACAAAAGCACCCCCCTCCTCAACCTTTTGTTTTTCTCTTCTTGCTTCATCTTCCGATCTTCTCCCACCATTGTAGTTTCTTTCACACCTGAGTGAAGACCGAGAGTTGTTGTTTGTGTTCTGCAGGGTGAAGGGAACTGTGAAGAAACTCTGAGTTGAGTTGTGAAAGGAGACAGTATAGTGAAGAAGAGGGGAAGCAAAAGGATACCCATTGTTTTTCTTCATCATTTCAATGGTGGGTCTCTATCCCTTCTGCCTATTATGCTTTTGGGTGCCTAGATCTCTCTCTGTTTCATCATTTTTTTTCCCTCTTTGTTTTCTTTTGTTTGACGTATTTTGGGTTATGGTTTTCCAATGGAAACAAAATAGAAGATTAGGAGTTTTTACATTTCTTAACATTTCTCCGCCTCTTGTTGTCTTTATTTTTTTGGGTTCTTCTCTCTCTATCTTCTGTATGTTTCTCATTTCCTCTGAAGTTGAGGTTTCTTGCTCAAAGGTTTGTACTTTGAGATTATCTTATCAATGGGTCTGTGTCTGATTATCAGGCATCAATTCCACCATTTCATGATATTTGCTCTGATTAACTATGTTTTCCCACATCAAATCAATTTTCAAACTTTAACAATTTAAGCTCCTTTGTATATAATTGGGAAATAGATTTTTCAGGCGGCTTTGTTTTCATGGTGTCTACAATTTCTTGTTTATGATGTTTCAAGCTATTAAATTGAGCTTTCTACATTTGTCGTTTCTCTGCGGATCCAATTTATAATGCTGTTTGTGCTTTCCGCAGCTACCACTAGTCACTACCAAGAAGAATTAGATTACTTTATTCTTTCATTCCATATTCTTGTTGTGTTACTCAGTTCCCGGCTTTTCCACTTGATTACTGGTTTCAAATTAAAAATAAAAAAATCACAGTTAATTCAATTTGATTGAATCTTTTATTAAATTAGTTCTTTGCTGAATTTGCAGGGTTTTGTTAACTAGAAGTCATTGTTTGATGGTATATGATATTGGGATATGGAGAGGGTTGCAGAGCCAAAGCTACTTCCTCGGTCCTTGCCTGTTCTGGTTGAGGTATCTAATGCGCACACTGCTTCAATAAGAGAAGCTGGTCAAAGATTACATTCGCAGGATGTTTCGGGTGTACGAGGAATTCCAGCAAGAGAAGGGAATCAGTTTTCAAAGTCACGAGATGTCCCCATGACACGTCTTGCCTCCATCAGAGAAGTGGCTCAGTTATCAAATGCACGAATAGTTTTGGTAAGAGAGGATATGGGGTTCGATACACGGTCCTGTCAAGAGCCTCCCTCCCCTGTTCCTACAAGAACGTGGAAAGGAAAGAGCTCTTCACCTGAAGCCGTAGAACTTGTGCCTGATGTTCAGACATTGAAGGGTAGCAATGATTCTTTTGGGGAAACTGGTCCAAGTTCATTTGCTGGTGCAAGTCATCCCCCAGAACCTGTTGATACTGATCTCATGAGAACGGTTTATGTACCAATAGGTCAAACCAAATCTGAGGCAACATGCTTGATGAAGAGTGTGTCCTTGAAGGGTCCTGGTCCTTTCTTAGAAGATCTTTCAATTTGTGTTCCTGCCAAGAAACAAACCATGGCTACTGTTTCTCCTGCAGACAGCCTGGTTGATGAGTCAAATGAGACGAGTAACATACCCATACCCTCGCCGCCTTTAGGTGCTCGTGCTTCTCGGAATACTGAGAATTCCCCTGCTGCTCCAGACTCTGAGGAGAAAGAATGTGTTTGGGATGCATCTTTGCCTCCGAGTGGTAATGTGAGTCCTCTTAGTAGTGTTGATAGTGCTAGTGTTGTGAGAACAATGAGCATAGTTAATAGTTGTGCAAGTACATACCGGAGTGATGCAGTGACTAGTGATGGCATGCTTAGTTTGGACAGGAATTGTGATAGCACAAAAGGAAGTGTAAGAGGGGATTCACTGGAGAGTGCAAAAACCAGTGCTAGTAGAGCAAGTGATAGCAGTGGCCTCAGTGATGACAGCAACTGGAGTAACATAACTGGTAGTGCCAATAAGCCACACAAAGGAAATGATCCTAGATGGAAGGCGATCCTTGCCATCCGAGCACGCGACGGAATTCTCGGCATGAGTCACTTTAGGTTACTCAAACGACTTGGTTGTGGTGATATTGGAAGTGTATATCTCTCAGAACTGAGTGCAACTCGATGCTTTTTTGCAATGAAAGTTATGGACAAGGCATCCTTAGCAAGCAGAAATAAGCTGACTAGGGCTCAGACAGAACGAGAGATATTGCAGTTGCTGGACCATCCATTTCTTCCTACTTTGTATACACATTTTGAGACAGACAGATTCTGCTGTTTGGTAATGGAATACTGTCCAGGGGGTGATCTTCACACCTTAAGGCAAAGACAACCTGGGAAACATTTCTCGGAGTATGCTGCACGGTATGCTTTGAACTTTACAGATACAAATACTCATTGATATTGTCATTAACAATTCTGATTTATCACAAACATTTAATGCAATATGTAGAGATCTACATGGTTATTGAAGCTGTTAAATTGTGGGAAAATTTCTTCACGATAGGTGTGTATATATGGGTAGATTGTCCATGGAAGACTTGTTTCAAGATGATTAGGCTGTAACTTTAAGTAGCAGACATAGAATGAAATCATTGTTCTGGTACAAGACTTCCATGGGAATATTGTAACTGTTCTTATATTAGTGGCTTTATATGGGATGCTAGGTTGTTCAATAGTATGCAGAGTTGCTTCTCTATGAAGTCTGAAACAATAGGAAGATGTTAAAAATTCCTAATCAGTATAAAATACAATTGGCAAATATGTATTATTCTACACACATGGTGTATTTTCCTTTGCTGTTTTGACTAATAAAATGCTTGTAAATGCTGTGTAGGTTTTATGCAGCAGAGGTTCTGTTGGCACTTGAATATCTTCACATGCTTGGAGTGGTGTACAGAGACCTTAAACCTGAAAATGTGCTGGTCCGAGATGATGGCCACATAATGCTCTCAGACTTCGACCTTTCTCTCAGATGTGCTGTTTCGCCTACCCTTATCAGAAATATTGACGGCGATCCCTCCAAACGAGCCGGCGGTGCGTTCTGCGTGCAGCCGGCTTGTATCGAGCCTTCCTCGGTATGCATCCAGCCTTCATGTTTCATGCCTCGCCTTTTCGCTCAGAAAAATAAGAAGTCACGGAGACCTAAAGCCGATCCTGGCCCGCCATCAAGCACACTTCCTGAGCTTGTTGCAGAACCAACAACTGCTAGGTCCATGTCTTTTGTGGGCACTCACGAATACCTTGCTCCTGAAATCATCAAAGGAGAAGGTCATGGAAGTGCAGTTGATTGGTGGACATTTGGGATTTTCTTGCATGAACTATTATATGGTAAGACTCCTTTCAAAGGTTCCGGAAATCGCGCGACTCTCTTCAACGTAGTTGGACAGCAGCTCAGATTTCCGGAATCACCGGCCACCAGTTATGCGAGCCGTGATCTCATCCGCGGCCTGCTGGTGAAGGAGCCGCAGCACCGGCTCGGGGTGAAGAGGGGTGCGACTGAGATCAAACAGCACCCGTTCTTTGAAGGCGTGAACTGGGCGTTGATCAGGTGCAGCACGCCACCAGAAGTTCCAAGAGCAATTGAATGTGATGTTGTAGCAGCAAAGTTAGAAGCAGTTGATAGTGTTGGTGTTGGTGTTGGCATGAACAATAGTAGTAAGAGGATGGGAGGTAATAATGAGATGAAGTCTGGGGGTAAATATCTGGACTTTGAGTTCTTTTAGTTTTGATTCTTCAATCTACTTTTGTATTGTGTTTTCCATGTTCAGTTAATTTTACAAGAGATGCTGCACACACTGCATCGTTATCATGTTGTTTCAGTTTAGTCACACTTACCAGAATTCCATTTCAGTTGGAAATGATACCACCTTATATTCAGAGGGTAATACAACAATTCTTATAGATAACTCATCATCCATTGTCTAAATACAAAATCAATCTAGATTTTCTCATCATGCTGTGTCATTTCTTGTGTTGTTCCTTCGAATCTCAACTGTTGTTATTTAGAATGTTTTGCATATTGCCACACTGTTCATTCATTATCACGAGATGAACGAGGTTGGTTGACAGAGACAACTCCTACGTTGTCACCTTATCATGGCATCGTCACATGGTAAACATGGATGAGAATGAGGTTAAGAAATTGTGACAAGGCATGACGATATCATATTGTAATAAATTGTTAGTAGACACTCGTTTATATAAAAGGACTTTAGTTTTGCAACATGATTTATCCACGTACAAATATAATAAAAGTTCACACACCTTAATTTTATTATTTTTCGGATCGGATGTTTCGAAAGATACTTTCAGATTTAAAAGAAATCTTTCAGAACAGTCATTCCATAATAAGAAAGAAATTCGAGAATAAAGGTTTCGGAAAAATATTAATATCTTCCAAAATGTTCGCTCTGAATATTTTCTTTTTTATATTTCGAAATATTCAATTCGGCATATAAATACATTTTCGGAACAAATGTTCACTCAATTTTAGATTTTTTTTTTTTGTGATATTATTAAATCTAGAAATATTTTCCGGAACAACTAATCAAAACGAACTCATTTTATCTTGTTTTAATCTGGAACAAAGTTTCCAATCCGGAAATCAAATCACTAAACCAGTAACAACGTCCAGAGATGAGAAAAGGTATTTTGGGCATTAAGGGTTTTGTGGGGGTGCAGGAAGAAAGACCCAATTTTAAAAACTCAACCTAACTCGTATTGGGCTAATCGAACCAGCCAATTTTGAATACCTGTTATAAACTTTTCCTAAATTAGACGGAAGAGCGAAAATTAATAATATTTTCAGCTAACCAATGAGTATGCGAATTGTTTCAGTTTAATAAAAGGTCTCCAATTTTAATATGCTGTATATAACATGAAATATTTAGAAGGAAAATAATGCTAATCGAATTTGTTAAGGTGGAAAAAATTCTTTGAAATTCAACACGTATTAGGACAAATTTTCCAAGTACTTATTACTAGAAGAAAATAAGTTAGAGGAAATAGAAAAAATGATATAAATCAAGTAGCAATAATCATACCGGCTCAATTGAGTGAGGGTTGAGAAATCGACATTAATTATAACAATTTAAGTTTTCATTTGATTCCCATAAAGTCCTTTGCTACAAATACAAAAAGAAGAAGGAGGAAGTGCAATAAAATCGTAAAATAGCGAGTGAAAACGAAGAAATAAAGGTGAAAAAGAAATTTCAGTCAATCGTTTTGTTGCAATTTTAATTTATTTACGTAAACACTAAATGGATTTATGTATTTTATATTTTTGTTTAATTTAATACTTTTAGTTCTCTTTTGGGTCATAAGGTTTCGCTCATATCAAATTAATCCTTTTTGTCAATAGTTTTCAGAGCATTTCCTAGAGTTTACATTGGTTCAGTACTTTTAATTTGGATAATAGTACAAAACACGTTATGCTTTCATGTTTTACATGATTCGGAAAGGAAAAATTAAAAGAAAGAACTATTATGCTTTGGCAACTCTAAAATAACAAATAAAGAAAGAATAAATAAAAAAAGAAAAAAAATGAGAAAAATAAGAAAGAGAACAACAAAGAAAAGGTGATGTGATTCAGGGTATTTTTGGTTCAGTGTTGAATCAATTCTCTGAAGCAGAAACAAGAATGAGTTGGTTCTCATTCAACATGATTTTTTTACTTTTTAATTGATTTTGAAAACAAAAACACATTTTGATTATACGTTAGAAAATCAATTTTAATTAATTTTACATCAATTTGACGCAAAACTAATTTTAATTAATTCTACATCAATTTGACGCAAAATCAAACATGCATTCAATAATCGCTTGTGTTCATACCACACTCAATAGTCTCACAATGCGTAGAAGTTGAGGCTTAAGGCTATTTAAATACTCACATCCAATAGTCTCACATTGCATAGAAGTTGAGGTCTAAAATTATTTAATATCGCCCTTTAAGATGTCTTTTAAAGACAAAATTGTGATGGAGTTTCACACTCCAAAACGGAACGGATGGTATTATCGGTACCTTGGATCCGCTCATTCGCCTAACATGATATCTTTTACAATTTGAGTAATGGTATTTTAACCTAAAACTTGATGTGAATTAGATAAACCTTCCCCTACTAATAGGTTGGTCCTAATGGGAAACAATGATATGAAATACAGTTTAGTTATCTTTCTCTATCATTTACAAATTTTCTTTTAAGTTTTATCCTTTTTGAAATTTGAAAATATATTTCCAAAATCAGAGGACAAGAATGACTCCCCTTATAGATAATTTAAAGCTAAGAATAATTGTCACAAAGAAATGCAAAATGAAAAAAACTGAAGGATAAAAAAGAAAAGATAATAGGACTATAAGAAGATTAAAGAAGGTCAAATAAATAAAGGCGAATAATTGCAGTGAAAAGATAACAAAAGATAAAATAAAAGTGTTTTAGGTGCAAAAGATTTAATAAAAAATAATGCTTTTAAAAGCACTAAGACAATTCCCTTGCTTGTTTTCATATGGAGATTAATTTCTTTATCGTAAGTTTGACATCAACTAATTTTAAAAAATTCAAATGCATTTAATTTAATTTATTTAATATTTTTTAATATTTAATTTAAATATGTTAATTCGAGTTTATTCAATTCCAATTTTTTTTTATAAAATCTTTCAATTAACACTAAATATAAAAGCTTAATTATTAAAAAATATTTATATATTTTAAAAATATGTTTTTAGTAAACATTTGCCGATAATTAAGACATTTTAACCAAAAGGTTAAAACTCGACAAACATTTTTATTATTTGTATCAGTTAAGATTATTTTTAATTAATTTGATAATAATTATTTTAGTTGATATTTATTAAGGTTATTAAATTTAGATGTGCTTGAATTAACTATTTTATTATCATTTTAACTAATATTAACTAAAAACTTTCTCAAATTAGCATTGACAAAAAAAACTTTTTTATTGAAAACATTTTAGATTACTATTAGAACATTAAAAGTGTTTTACCGTTTATATTATATTATATATATATATATATATATATATATATATATTGTTTTTCACATA
>Ga0214545_1000260_pt1 | contig 74749 bp, 46 predicted proteins | sample CNSS4metaG_FD_160064 | JGI IMG/M metagenome (GOLD analysis project Ga0214545, IMG submission 160064) | Root nodule microbial communities from cowpea collected in UCLA plant growth center, Los Angeles, California, USA - CNSS4 | ecosystem: Host-associated > Plants > Roots > Nodule | place: USA...
TTTTTCAGAGTTTTGGGGGTTGATTGAGAGAAGTGGTGGGGCTGAAATCACCAAGGATTGGACTGGAAACAAAGGCTAAGAAGGTTTTGTGAGGGGATAGGCATACATATTCGAATTTGGCAAGGAATCTAGGTAAGGGGAGTTGTTTTCGATGCTTTAGATACATATACATTGTATTGTGCTTTGGTGATTGAAACTACATGCCTTTCACCCGTTTTTCTGCACTGTTTGATTGGGTTTCTGGGTTTTTCCCAGAAATCGCCTGGTGGTTCAAGCCCTATCGCCAGGCAGCTCATCAGAGATGAGCAACTGTTCTTATGTTGGGTTGAATCGCCTGGCGGCGATGAGTTCCTGCCAGGCGGCGCGACGCTGTTCGAGTTCTGGTTGATGATTTTGATGTTGTTTTGGGTGAATGTAACCAATTGCTGAGGTTCAGTGATTGTATACATATATATCTATAATATTTTATCGTTCCGAATTGATATGTTGGAATGCTTGTGAATTTATTGGATTTTCGTGTATGGGTAGTTTGGGTGGAAACCTAGGAATGAATGTAAATCTTGGGTGGTATGGGCTAATTAGGATGTAATTGGAAACATGGAATGCGAATAAAATGATATTGGTCAGAACGAGTGGTAAAAATGTTTTGAATGAATATGTGGTGGTGGTCGTGGGAGAAGAGTAGGGAGTTGAGATCTCGGAGTGTGTAGGGAAAATGCGAGATGAGGTCTGTATCTGATATGCCGCCTGGCGGCTCCATGCTGGCCGCCAGGCGATGGCGTGTAGCAGTCCAGGTGGGATGCTGTGCTATGGATAGTGCGAGAGGGGGAAGGAATACGTGGTGATGGAGTAGTTGGTAAAGTGAAAACTATAGAATTTATGAGTGAGGGGTTGGGGAAGCGGAGTAGCTTGAGTGGAGGATATTTAGGTGGAAAAGTGGTAGATTTTACATATATACTTATAGTGAGTCGAAGGGAAGGGCGAAATTATAAGGTATTGATGTCCAACAGGAAGTGAAAGCTTGGTCAGTTCAGTGTGTTAAGAAATTGGATGCTAGCAAGTTCATAGGAGGAATGGAATCGTTATGGTATGATATTATTCTTGTTACTTGAACAAAAGTGATTAGATGGATTAATCATTTTTTTTAGTATAGGTACTTGATTATGTGTACTAATGGATGGATTAACCACAAAGAGCAGTTGATATGAAAGTCCCTATTTGGTCATGAAAATGAGTTATCCTGTAAATTAGACTACCTAAGGTACCACAAAGCAGGAAGGTGTTGTTCTGGTATGGAGCCTAGCGGTACACTGATACCCGCCAGGCGATGGATGTAATAGGAGAGCGCTTAGTACTGAGGTGCGCCTGGCGGCACGTCGAGCTCCGCCAGGCGGTTATGAGGAAACAGGGGGCACTGGAACGACGCTGGCGCCTAGCGGTGGGTGAATACCGCCAGGTGGTCTGAAGCAATTTCGCCTGGCGGCGCGTGGGCAACGCCAGGCGAAAATACTGTTCTTCTTTACTTTCTTGGTGTGTTGTTCAATTAACAATGATACTTTGCTTGGATCGGGAGATGCTGTGCCATGAGCAGGTAGGTTCATGGATGGCGAATGACATGTGATGATATGAGCAGGGAGGTTCATATCCAGTTACTCTCACGTGGGGATACGAGCGAGGTAGGTTCGTATGTTCCGTGGTCACGTTGAGAGATGCCACGTGCGGGGAGGTACGGGGCTGGTGGATCACATGTGTTGGACTACAGGCGGGTAGGTCCGTAGAGCAGGACTATGAGCGGGGAGGTTCATAGAGACAGGACCACGAGCGGGCAGGTTCGTGTGAGCATCATGTTCCCGAGTCCAAGGCTAACCAGTTGTGTGTTTTGAAGGCTACAAAGCCTTGGGGTTAAGGTCTTGGCCAAGAAATAAGTAGAATTGATAAGTTGGGTATATGAGGTTATCTTGTATTTTATATATCTGTTATTCTATTTTCACAGCTCACTCTTTCTTGTTTGTGTGTTTGTGTATGGCGATGATCGTGTGATTCGTTACACGGGAGCAGATGTTGGCACAGGTGATGCTGAGGATGTCTAGGCGACGGAGTGAGGGCCAGCAGTGGGATTAGAGCTAGGATTTTACTCCTGTGTATTTTATGTTTTAAATACAAGACTTGGGAACTTATAACATTATATGGATTTAGTTATGAATTTTGGCGTGCTAGTTTAATGAATTTAAATTTTCCCGCATTGGGATTTTTATCGAGATAACTATTATTATAATTATTTCATTTTTTTATTTATTTTAAGTAATATTCCCTAGGGATGTTACATTGGGGTTCATTAGAACCTGTTCAAAAGTACCAAAAACCAATAGCATTACGCTACTGGTATGACGCCTAACAACGTTGGATGAGTTGTCAAGCGATAGAGACCCAAAATAGTGGCAGTGGCCACAGTACTCGCATGGCGCCTGGTGGTAGGGAAGGTTTCACCAGGCGGAGTTTTCTAGCAAAGGCACTAGAAGGTGCGTGGCGCCTAGCGGCTTGAGGGAATCGCAAGGAACCACCTAGCAATGTGAGTGATGCGCCAGGCGATTTTGGGTGTAGAGTTGGATCGCGTTGAGGATTCTATACAACTTTGGATGAAGGTCTTGATGCGATGCATTGTTGGGGCCCAGTTACGAGTGCATCTTGTATTGGGTAACACATGGCCACTCGAGGTTGTAGCCTAGTGGTTTTGGAAGTCTAATGCAGTGTGCGAGATCGTGGCTCGTACGGATGGGTTCCTAAAGAGTGCCATTTTCGGTGTTAGTCGACGAGTTTGGTAGTCTTGGGACAAATATGGACTGCAATTCGTATTGGGGAACTTCACTTGGTGTTGTAGATAGTGGTCGTGACAAATTTATTCCCACGTGTGGACTATAGGTGGTGGACTGTAGTCGTAGGGGCGAGTAGACACTCATGGCAGCAAGGATCGATCAATGTAATCATCAAAGGGTGTTGAATCAAGAGGCGTCCAAAGGAAGATGATAATGTTGGGTCTGAAATGGGAGAGTATCAAAAGTGTTAGGGGTTTTAATTTTGTTATTATTATGTATCTTGTGATGTATATTTTATTTTTGAGCTCACCCTATCTATGTGTGTTTGACGATGATCATGTAACTCGTTACGTGGGAGCAGATATTGATGTAGGTGAGCACGCGAATACTTAAAGTTGGAGTGGGCTAGCATGGGAGTTGTACTTGGGATTATCTTTATGGATTTTATAAGACTATATTTGTAATCAGTTATTATGAACTATTTTGTATTTGTAAGCATGAATGTATTTACGAATTTTAACTTTTGATGTGTATAAACTAAAGTTTTAAATATTTCCTCGTTTTGGGATAGTATATTATTAAAAAATGTTGTTTGTTAATATTTTTATTAATTTTAATTTTAAATAAGTAATTTCCGGTTAGGACGTTACACTGATAACAAGTCAAACTTACAAATACAGAAACTAATTACAAAATATAAAACACCTTTATCATTATAGACATAGTGAAATACATAACATTCTTTACATACTACCTATTCAATAACTACCTATTCCAATTGGACTTTAGGAGAAATAAAACACAAAATATATCAGTAAACACTCATAATACTACAAAAAACCATATCTTGATTTGATCCATTTTTCTCTCTTCCAGTAACTTCCTCTTCAACTTATCATTATTTCATTACCACAAACACTTTATTCTTATTTATTTATCTAATTGTCCTTCCATGTGAGGTTCTACCTCATAAGCCCATTGGAAGTACCACAAATCTAAACACTACAAATACCTTCATTACTTACTTCCTAGTTTCTACATCTTCAAAAACATCTTCGATTGTTCTTCACAATAGTTGCTTTCAGAAGCAATAATTTCCCCCCACAAAGTTTTAGTCCCAATTATAAATATCCCAATTGTTAGTATGAGTATGATGATGTCGCAAACTTGGATCCACAACTCCTCCTCATAGTTCGAAAGGTACAACAACATACACTAATCCAAAAAAATGTCTTCCACCTTTTGTTCATGATCTACACCCTGAACCTTAATCTGTTAATTGAACAAACAAACCCCTTTTGAATAGAACTCTAGGATTTCACCACCAATTTCTCAAAATGCTTCGTGAACGGATTCCAAATATGTTGTTCATCAATTAAAACCTAAACTCCCAACTAATTCAATTTCATACACTCTTATTCAATTTAAAAAAAAAAACATTAGTTTTAATAAAATAATAGATGATGTAGTCTTTTTTTTTAAAGAAATGATTTTCATTAAAAAATTGAAATAACACATGGCAACACATGTGTCACCACATGTGTCAACGTTCTTAAAGCTAAATTGGAACGTTGTTTGCCATGTAGGATAAACTTTAACATTGTTAGAAACAAAGGACTAAAACCAATGCTTTTGAAAGCATAGAGACCAAACAATGCCAAATTTTCAAGCAAGGACTGTCGCAACTAGGACCACGACGGGATCACAATCCATCTTTTAATGGAGTCATCACCAATATTTATTCAATGGAAGTACTAGAAAAAAACTTTTTAATAAAGAGATGGTTCGCAAAACCAAATTGTGGATCTATAAGTCGATTATGTGTATGAAAGGTACTAGCACCCCACTATGTTTATCCTAACATGGTTGCCTCTAATTAAATAGAGAAATTAGTAAACTTAAGAAAATTTAGTTCACCTCAAACAAAATCTTACTTAAGAAAATGGTTAAATATATTTTTGGTCCTTCAATTTTGAGTAAAAATTGGAATTAGTCCCTTTTGGAAAACTCGAATCAATTTAGTCCCTCAACTCTGTAAATGCATGAATTTAGTCCTTTTAACCAAATTTTAATAAGTTTATTTGGCGTTTCAAACACATTTCATTATAGTATTTTAGGTTATTTACATTGTTTGACATATTTTCTCTTCAATGTTAGTTGAGAAACGCGTTTGAAACATCAACTAAACTTACAAAAATTTGGTTTAAAGGACTAAATCCACGCATATCTAAAGATGAGGGACTAAATTGGTTCAAGATTTTCAAGGGGGACTAAATCAATTTTTCAATAAAAGTTAAAGGACCAAAAACATATTTAACAAAAAAAAAAACTACTACTAATATAACATAATATCATTAACTTTATATTTATTTAGGTCGACAAGGATGGTGTCTCGCTCCTACGTATTGTCGGGTGCAATGAAGAATTAGAGTTGCACAACTCTTGTTAAAAAACACTTGTTGATAGAAATAATATTAATTTTTTTATTTTAATATATAATATTTTGTAACATAAAATAAGAAAGGTTCCAAATAATTTTAAAATAACCAAATTAGGAGTGCATCCAGGGTGGTTGTAAAAATGTAAAAGTAAAATAACCAAATTAGAAATACATCTAAAGTTGTTAAAATATTAGTAATAAATGAAATATCTCTTAAAAGTATAAGTAAATAATTGTAAGATTACCAAATTAGAAGTGCATCTAAAGTGATCTAGAATATTAAAATAAGGACAACCAAATTAGAAATGCATCTAAAATGTTTTAAAAATGTTAAACTAAAACTAAAACTATCAAAAGTACCAATAAAATAATTTCAAATAATTAGTGTATCTAAAGTGGTTAAAATGTTAAAATAAAGATAACCAAATTAGAAGTACATTTAAATTTGTTAAAATATTAGTAATAAATGAAATATCTCTTAAAAGTATAAGTAAATAATTTTAAGATTACCAAATTAGAAGTGGATCTAAAGTGATCTAGAATATTAAAATGAGGACAACCAAATTAGAAATTCATCTAAAATGTTTTAAAAATGTTAAACTAAAAATAAAACTATCAAAAGTACCAATAAAATAATTTCAAATAATTAGTGTATCTAAAGTGGTTAAAATGTTAAAATAAAGATAACCAAATTAGAAGTACATCTAAAGTGATTTAAAATGTTAAAGTAAAAAAATAAAACTATCAAAAGTACAAATAAAATTATTTCAAATAATTTTAAGACGACCAAATTAGAAGTGTATCTAAAATGGTTTAAAATGTTAAAATAAAGATAACAAAATTAGAAGTTCATCTAAATTGGTCCTAGGACGAGAATGAATATACTAATTGAAGAAATAGAAACATATTTCCTAAAAGTCCAAGGGAACCTATGAAAGAGGAAAAAAGCTAGCTGCAAAGGATGGTGTTAAGCTGTATGGGATCGCTCAAACATGACTCCGGGGAAGAAAGAAAGTCAGTCTCAGACGTGACTACAGGTTTGCCCTCCCGGAAGGGGTTCAAGTGCGATTTTGAGAGGGAATGACTCAGATTCTGCTGAGGTAGTTCATACGCCATTCTGAAATGGCCCTACCACGATTTCGAGACATATATGGTGTGCTTCGAAGGGGGTCGTCTTCAACTGTGATGGGAGTCTGAAGATTTTTCTAGATCATGGTTGTGGGAATTTATCTTAAAACATGTGATAAATATGTGAGTGTCTGGGTAAAGATCAAGGTATTTTTCATGTTTATGCTCAAAGGGTTATGTGGCTCTTCTATTATTATTCGCGTACAAAATGAGAGAAACAAAAATTATATAAGCCAGAATATTTTATTACTGATTTCAAATACAGAGGATGGTTTGTGGTGTTGTTAGGCTCTATGGTTGATGATGTTGATCTTAGCCCTATACATCATGTTCCGAATTTTTGAAAATTTGCTTAAACTTTGCCCTCTATTTTGAAACGTTTTCTCAGAGTTTTCTTAACAAATTTTCCAATCCTTAATCTATCAACTTACTCTCATTTTATAGAGGATTTTTGGTTATAGAAATTTAATATGATTTTAGGAGATTTTGTTGCTTTAATGATTAGTTCTATGTGATGTTCTAGGCGTCTGCAATACAATGACTTTCTGACTTTCTGATGGAGGATACTAGTCTCTGTTGTGTTGGTGATTTCTACGATGCTAACTTTAGCTTCCTACAAGATGTGGTTGCTTTTGTGGTTCTATGGCCTTAGCCTTCTATAGTATGAGTTGCTTTTGATGATGGTCAACAAGATTTGGCGATAGCCCTTGGTGTATCTTAGAAAGCCATCTCGCACGTATTATTTTTGTTTTATATTTTTAATTATTGTAATTTAGAATTTAATATATATTATTGTATTGGATTATTTATTATAATTAATTTTATTTTATTTTTATTTTTATTTTCTAAAATAAAGTGGGATATTTTGTATGAGGACAAAATTATAACGTGGACCATTTCCAATTTTTCGTAATATTTTAGGGACCAAAACCATATTTATCGATTAAGAAAATGATGACGATTTTGTAGATAATTGTCCTCTTGGAGAATGTTAATGATGGTTCTTAGACTAACAGTCACTATATCACAAATTTTCTAGACAACATCTCCCTAACTTTTATAAAATATTTCAGTTATTGGAAATGATAATCTGGCTCCTTAAAAGTTACTTGTTTTTTACTCCCTTACGTGTCACTGAGAGGTGAAATTTTGGGAAGAATTTTGATTTTTTTCATAATTACTAACGTAGCATTGAATACACGTTGGAACTTAGATTGGGAGAAAAATAATGGGCTAGGTTTTGAGTTTGTTTCGTCTCTCTGGCTTATAGAAAATCGCTCATTCATCTCACTGTCATCTTCTATCTCTATATTCACAATTGGAACCGAGCTTGGGAGAAAAAGAACGGGCTAGGGTTTCTTTTGAAAGAAAATAGGTTTTGGGTTTGCTTTGTCTCTCTTGCTCGGAGAAAATCGCACATCCCTTTCACTCACCGTCATCTTCTATCTCCATACACACAGAAACGTTGATCGTCTGACTGTCGTCGTATCGAGCCAACGTTAGATCTCGCACCTTCTCATCGTTGCGTCGATGAGGACCATTTTCCTTATTGCTACTAGTGCGAGGTCCTGCTTCTCCCTCTCTGTTTCATTTTTAAATATCATATTCCTTTTTATAAGCAGTTTCTATTTTTGAAATACTTCTAAAAGAAAGTGTTTTATGAAAAAATAGGGTATTTCAAGTAAAACACCAACATAGTACTTGAATTTGTTATAGTTGGTATTCATATTTGTTGGTGTTGGGAAAGGTAAGACGTGGTCTTTGGGCACTTCCAAAGGGATTGTAGAAATTGGGAAGTTGGGTGATTATGTGACTATGCCAATCATTCGCCAACAATCCCCGCAACCTTAGCAATTTCAAATGTATTCTCCTAAACCCTCATCTTATTTCTTATCTCTAAATTTCATGAGCATCAGGTGGCCATAGTACTACTAATCCCTTACCTTCCTCTTTTTTGTTGTCAATCGATGCAATTTTGCATCTCTATTATTTTTCACAATTTCAAGGACTTTATAATCCCTTTACTCGGTTATTCTAATGTTTTAAATAATATTTTTAGGTTAAAAATATAACAAATTAGGTAGCTTTAATTCATATCTATATGAATGTTATGCCAAGAAAGAAAAGAAATCCATTATAGTAACCTTTTGATGTTTTGATGCAAGTTGTTCCTATAAACAAACTTAACAGGAATGGATTCCAAGGAAATAGGGAATTACTTGTAGAGGAAACTAGCAATTGCAGCAACGTGCATTCAAGAGGAAGCACATACTTTTTTGGAGCACAAAGAATGTAGTTGACAAAAGGAATCTAAAATGGTATAAGATTAGAGAAGATTAAGAACAATGAATGAAAATGTAGCTGCCAAAGAACTTCGAGAATCAATCTATGACATTTTTTTTTGCTATAGCATGGTGCCACTTGGGGTCATGATTAAAATCAGAACTATTACATGTTTTTCCTTGTTCGTGATCTATTGATTAGTAGCATTAGATATTGATAATAGAATGAAAAGATTGCTATTGTATTCATAATTGCCTACTTAATGTGATTCTCTAATGTAAACATTAGTGCCGATAAATTGTTGGAGAAACAAAAATAACATAAAATTATTATTTAATCTAATGTTATTTATTTTTAATTTTGTAAGTAATGTATATTTTTTTTGCAAAAATGTACTTTTTTTAATATATTTTTTAATAAAATTAATCAGCAAAAGTGTGTATGTTTTTTCCAATAAATTGTTTCATCAAAAGATAAGTTAAATTAATCTGTAACCTTTTTTAATTAAGTCAATGTTAAATTTTTTGAAATTAAATTAAATATTAAAAAAACAAAAGAATATATGTCAATAAACTAACTTAAATTTTTTTTACACACAATAACAATTTGTGGTGGAATAACTGGTCCACAATTCCCACATTACAGACATCATAACTTTGTAACTAATAACTATTGACCACTAATATATTAAATGTTGACTTGAATAGTACTTTTTGCACGTAGTAGCAATATGTGGTAAGGCACTCAACATGTAAACCAACTTTAATAAATTAAAATACCTCGCTAATTGGTCTATGACTCCCACATGACAGACATCATAACTTTGGAACTATTAAGTGATGACAATTGATATATTAAGTGTTGACATGCACAATACATTTTTCACACAATAACAATCTATATCTATGATGAGACACTCAACATGTAAACTAGTTTCGGTGAATTAAAACACATCACTAAGGTATATGGAAGCTATATTGAACATGATGAAATCTGGTGCGGGATAATTGGTCTACAACTTCCACATTATAGACCTCATAACTCTAGAACTATCAATTGCTGACCAGTGATATATTAAGTGGTGACCTAAGTAGTTCTTTTTGCATACAATAACAATCTCTGGTATGTGGTAAGCCATTCAACATGTAAACTAGTTTCAGGGAATTAAAACACTTCACTAAGGTTTATGGAAGTTATATTCAACATAATTAAATCTGGTATGGGATAATTGGTCCACAACTCCACATGACAAATATCATAACTCTAGAATTATTAATTGCTGACCCTTGATATATTAAATGTTGATTTAAGTATTATTTTGTTGACATAGTAATAGTGTTTGGTATGTGATTGTTCACCACACCAATATTATGTGCTCGCCTACTTTAAATGAGGGCAAACATTTATCTATAATCTGATGATTAAACATTAAATAAGTCCATACCCATGTTCTATTTTTTAACATGATCATGGTTCTTATAAATGACCCCTCATTCATGGTATGTATCATAAGTATGTTTAGATAATGAGTAACATGTTAGCTTACTTTATTAATTATTTTAATTCATATTATAAAATAACTTAAAAAAATGTATTGTTACTATTATCTAATGATTGAAAAAAAAATAAGTGCATACCCATGCTCAACTTTTTTCGCATCAAAAAATCTTGTTGGTGTGTACCATTAGTCTTTTTATATAATGAGTAACATGTTAACTTACTTTATTTATTATTTTAAGTCAAATTGCATAACAACTTCAAAAAAATGTAAAGTTACCATTATCTTATGACTGAACACCAAATAAGTGCATACCTATGTTTAACTTTTCTCACACCAAAAAATTCCATTAACATAACATGGTTATGGTTCGTATAAATAACCACCATCACAAAAATGTATAATTTTTTAATTATTTAGCACCTAGTTTAAAAATGGTTTAATAATCCTTTTTAAATTTTAAAATTTAAAAAAGTTTTTAAAATTTAAAAAAGTTATTAACTATTTTAATAACCAATAATTTAATTATTTATTTTATTTAACTTTTTTTAAATGATAATAATAGTATTAAATCAATTCACTAGCTCTAGAAATTTCACAAACAATATATCAGATGATTTTACTAATTCCAAGAATATCACAAAATTATATCAATTCAATTTATTAAATCCAAAAATATAAATTAGTCTATGTCTTAACATATTTATCAAATTTGGTCAAATCCACCTCGTGAATTATCAAACTTGTTCTTCAATTCAGAAATAAGAATAGAAAAAAAAAATAATGAGCTACATGCATCCAGAAAGTTGCCTTCCCGCTGATGAATCATAAGGTCAACAACATCATCATCCAAAACTCATGCACATTCAACAATTAATTATCTAAGTTTCAGTTTAATCAATTGGACTAAAGAATCTATTGACATTTCTACCTCCAAAAGATTACAACATTTCATTTAAGAGATTACCTATTATTTCAATGTTCACCAAAATCTAGGAACAATACAACGTTCGAATCTGAATATATACAGCAAATTCAAAGATTATATAAAGAGTGACGAGTAAGATCATCACACCCTACTGTATTAGTTTAACTCTGGTTATATTATGTTAGTCTAGTTAGGTTTTGTTTGTTTGTTTTAGTTAGTTTTTCTCTGCAGCTTGTATATACTCTATTTGTAAACACTTTGTTGCATCAATCTCAATATACAAAGTTCTTATTTTTGTGATATGGTATCAATAGAGAATTAAATCTCTTTTTCCCCTTGGGTTCTCTCCTTCTGTTCTTTGCCTTTCTTTTCTTTACTTGCAAGTTTTCATGGCTTCTATTGCCACCTCCAACAATTCTTCCACCACCACCGTCAAAGAACCTCATCACGATCTCACATGTCCTCTTTTCTTACATCATTCAGATGGTCCCGGCATCCTTCTCACTTCGCAGCCCTTAGATCACACAAATTACGTCACTTGGAGTCGCAACGATGAGGGTTGCTCTCTCCGTCAAGAACAAACTACTGCTCATCGATAGAACCCTAACCGCCCCTTCAGACGACAATCCTTCTTTCGTTGCTTCGTCAAGGGCGAACAACGTTGTTATCTCATGGTTGTACAACTCAGTTTCGAAAGAGATTGTGATAAGCATCTTCTTCGCCTCCACTGCTCATGAGATCTGGGAGGATCTCTGAACTAGGTTCTTTCGCAAAAATGGTTCGCACATCTATCAACTATGGCGTCAACTTTTGTCCCTACAATAAGGTTCTGATAGTGTGAGTACCTATTATACCAAACTCAAATCTATTTGGGAAGAGCTTTCTAGATACAAACCCACTTTCAATTGTTCTTGCGATGTGCTGCATCAACTTCAACAACACGCCGCCTCAGAATATGTCATGACCTTCATGATGGGTTTGCATGATTCCTTCTCCCAAATATGTGGTCAAATCCTTCTCTCTTATCCTCTGCCACATATCGGTAACGTTTTCTCCTTAATTTTGCAAGAAGAATCTCAATGAGAAATTATTGATACCCAATCATCAAATAATTCTAAAAGTTTAGCTTTCTCTGTTAATTCTTCTCAAAAACCCCCAATTGATAAACAAAAATATGCTAAGAAATCTCGCCCTATTAATTCATATCAATGGATGATCGATTCTGGTGCCACATCTCATATTTGTTGTTACAAATCTTTGTATGATTCTTATGTGACTATGAATAATTCATATGTTTTACTTCCTAATTCCTTCAAAGTTAAAGTCGAAGGCATTGGTAGTATTAAACTTACTCAGGACATATTTCTTCATAATGTCCTTTACATTCCTTCATTTAGATTCAATCTATTATCTCTTCTTACTTTAATTCAGCAGAATCAATTTCGATTTATTATGCAACCTAATTTTTTCATTTTACAGGATCTCAAATCGCAAAAGACGATTGGCACTGCTAAGTCGCATCACGACCTTCTGGTTTTTTATTTCTATAAAAAATCTTTACCTTCTGTCAATTTTAATTCTTGTAATTTTGTGACATGATGTTTGGCATAGGCACTTAGGCCATTTGTCTGTTCCTGTTTACAACTTACTTACTGCCAAGACTTCTTTAATTACGGTTGATAGAAACCATCATTGTAGCATATGCCCTCTATCTAAACAACAATGTTTACCTTTCATTTCTAAAAATACTTTTAGTCCATATTGCTTTGATATCATTCATGCGGATGTTTGAGGCCCTTTTTGTTATCCTACTTATGATGGCTTTTGTTATTTCTTAACTTTGGTTTATGATAAAAGCTGTTTTACATGGGTGTATCTCCTTAAAAACAAATTTGATTGCATTATGCTTATTCCAAAAAAATTTCAATATATTGAAAATCATTTTCATGTTAACATCAAAGTTTTTTGTTCCGATAATGCTAAAGAGTTGTCTCTTAATGATTTTTTTACTAATAAGGGTGTTCATCAATTCTCTTATGTTGAAAGACCTGAGCAAAATAGTGTGGTAGAACGTAAGCATTTGCATATTCTTAACATTGCTCGCTCTTTGCTTTTTCAATCTAATGTTCCTATAAATGTTTGGGGTGATTGCATTCGTACAACTGTGTTTCTCATGAATAGAACCCCTAGCCCTGTTTTAGGAAATAAGTCACCATATGAAATTCCTTTTGATAAAATCCCTCTATATTTTGACTTTAAAGTTTTCAGTTCCCTCTGTCATGCTTTTACCCTTTTGTCCTCTAAACATAAGTTCAGTCTTAGAGCCACCGCTTCTATCTTTATAGGGTATCCCATTGGTTACAAGGGTTACAAACTGTTGGATATCAAAACTAGGAAAACCTTTATCTCCAGAGGTGTTAAATTTCATGAGCATATTTTTCCTTTTCAAGAAAATATTGTTTCTACTACTCTTGATATTTTTAATCATGTTACTCTTGTTTTTAATCCACCTAATCTTGATGATGATACCTCTTCTCTGGATCACAACCTTCTTATTCCTACCTCTGCATCTCCTAATGATAGTAACCCTCCCTCTCCCTTTCCTACTCTAGCCTCTCACTAGTGCAGAATTTCCTTTTTACCTCACCTTATATGCCTCGGTTAGCCAGAAATTGAAGCATATAATGGCGCGGTGGCAATTTTGAAATTCCAGCCAAGTTTTATGCCTCGGTTCAGCTAACACCCAAAGCTAAGGACAACAATAGGCCTCGGTTCGTGCAAAATCGGTGCCAAAGAGTGCTATAGGCCTCGGTCCAACAAGACCCAAAGCCAAAAAGGGTCTGCATTTTTAAAAAAGTGAAGTAGTCATTAGGTGTTTGGCCTCAGTCCAACAAGACCCGGTGCCAAAAAGGGGTATATGGCTTCGGTTGTTAGAGGAACCGAAGCCATAGGGTTTATTTAGGGTTTTAATTTCGCGAACCCTTCTACTTCCCCCGCCGCGAATCTGCAACTCTTTCCTTTCTCTCTTCCCGCAAACAATCTGTAACTCCTTCCTCTCTCTCTCTTCCCGCAAACAACTTTCAAAACCCTTTGTTGTTCATTTTCATTTCTCTCTTCAAACCCTTCCACGCCGGAGGAATTGGCGTCTACTGGGATCAAAACGGCAACGTCAACATAGCATTCTTGTCCACGTTCGGCAGCGGCCAGACCCTGCAACTGAACCTCGCAGGCCACTGCAACCCTTAGCTCCGCCGACGACGCATCAAAGTATTCCCTCAGCTCCGCCGACGACGCAACACAAGTTGCTAACTTCATCTCGTCCTCTCGGCGACATCGTCTTAGATGGCGTCGATTGTGAAACCAGCGACCACCTCTACCAGATCTGCGATTGCGAAACCTGCAAATCAAAAAACCAAATCTGCAAACATTGTCGCGAACCCTGCAAATTCACAAACCACCATTGACAATCGTTGTTGCGGACAAGAACGCCTCCATTGCGCGGCTGAGCCACCGTTGACACAATGGCTTCAGTTCACAGTAGAAACGAGGTAGAAGAGTAGCTCTATGGCTTCAGTTCACACCTGAGGCCAAAAGCCATCCCTTTTGGCCTCACCCTAATATGCCTCGGTTCTGGAACCGGCGTAGAATATCAAAAACAACCGAGGCCAAAAGCCCTTACTGCATTGGTCTTCTTCAAATTTTGTTGTTCCTATTCGTAGGTTAGCTAGGTCTATTATTCTTCCTACCTACCTTTCGGACTACCATTGTTACAATGTCACTCCTAATTCCAAAATCCCCTATCCTAATCAGAATTTTGTTAACTATTCCAAGTTGTCCACTCCCTACACACACTACCTTTGTCAAATCTCTGAAAATTATGAGCCTCAAACTTATAAGCAAGCAATTTGTATTCCTCATTGGCAAAAAGCCATTGAAGATGAACTTGTTGCTATGGATGTGAATAACACTTGATCTGTCACACACCTTCCTCATGGTAAGAAACCTATAAGTTGAAAATGGCTGTTTAAACTCAAGCTTCACTCTGATGGCACTGTAACTAAACACAAAGCTAGGTTCGTTGCTCGTGGGTTTACACAACAATATGGTACTGATTTTTTCCAGTTGCAAAAATTACTACTTTGTGCATTCTTTTATCCCTTGCTACTTCTCATAATTGGCATTTAACTCAGCTTGATATTAATAATGCTTTTCTAAATGGCAATCTTAATAAAGAGATTTTCATGCATATTCCTCCCGGTTATACTCATAATTTTACCCCCACATCTAATGCTCCTTTGGTTTGTCATCTTCATAAATCCATCTACGGTTTAAAACAACACTTCACACAGTTGGTTTCATAAATTTCATGATACTATTATTTCTTTTGGTTTTTGTCAATCTAAACATGACTATTCTCTTTTTACAAAAGGCCATGATAATACTTTTGTTGCTGTCCTTGTTTATGTTGATGATATTATTCTTGTTGGCCCTAACATGGATTGTATTGATTCTATTAATATTCAACTGAAAAACAAATTCAAATTAAAAGATCTTGGTGATTTAAAATTCTTTCTTGGCATTGAACTTTCCAAATCAAAAATTGGTATATTTATATGTCAATGCCATTATGTTCTATCTTTGCATGAAGATTGTGGAATGCTTGCTTGTAAACCTTTTGTTGTTCATATGCTTCCCAACTTACATTTACATAATAATTCTGGCACTCCTATTGCTGATCCTGCTACTTATAGACATCTTATTGGTAGGTTGTTATATCTGACTATTTCTCGTCCAGATATTTCTTATACTGTCCATAAATTAAGCCTGTTTGTTTCTAAACCTTTTACTGAACATATGGCAGCTGCTAATATTTTATTAAGATATCTCAAGCATACAGTTGGCCAGGGTATTTTGTTTAAATCTGCTTCTGATTGTAATATCCATGCTTATGTTGATGCTGATTGGGGCTCATGTATGGACACCCGTCGCTCCACCATTGGATTCTGCATTTTCTTAGGCAATCTTTAGTCTCATGGAAAGCCAAGAGACAAAAGACTGTTAGTAAATCTTCTACAGAAGCTGAGTACCGTGCATTAGCTTCTGTATCTACTGAAATTGTTTGGTTAAAGAACCTTTTGACTGACTTTCATATTTTCACACCTTATGTAGTGATCTATTGTGACAATCAAGCCATCATTCAAATTGCTTCTAATCCTTCCCACCATGAGTGCACTAAGCACCTAGATATTGACCTACACTTTGTTTGTGAACATGTGGAGAAAGGAACTATCAAGCTTAACCATATACAAAAGCATCACCAACTTGCTGATATTTTAACCAAATCTCTACCCAGAACCAGTTTTCTCAGCATTCTCTCCAAAATGGGCATAGAAAACATTTTTCTCCCATCTTGAGGGGGGCCTATTAGTTTAACCATGGTTATATTTTGTTAGTCTAGTTAGGTTTTGTTTGTTTGTTTTAGTTAGTTTTTCTCTACAGCTTTTATATAATCTATTTGTAAACACTCTGCTGCATCAATCTCAATATACAGAGTTCTTGTTTCTGTGATATACTGCTTACAAGAATATTATCTTATTACTTTGGACTCATTTCCTCTAATGCAAAGCTCAAAGACTTCAAGAGCCATTGTCAATATGAAATACAAGTAGAGCACAATACAATTTAAAATATATTATTATTTATTCTATAAATGACTACTTCTTGCTATCTTTTAGTCTCATAGTTCTTGGACTTGATGCTTATTTGTTTTCCAACTCAGATCCAAAAATTGCACAAGAAACTTAATCAACCACTTCATTACCTCAGCACCACTATTCATTTTCACCAAAGAACCCAGTGGAGGCAATTTACTACACTTTCTTTAACAATGAATGCAAGAAAACAGAATGAAAAATATGATAAAACTATCGTCATTTGCACATGCTAGAACCTAATCAATTATGCATCATAAACAATAATAAAAATCCACAAGAATTTGCTGCCCATCTTAAAATCCTCACTTTAGTTACTAGGATGGGACCCATCAAAATTTTCATGTAGGCAGTTTGGGATACAAGTTATGAAAAGTTACGTATATTTATAGCATTTTTTATCATTAACATGTGTATTATGCTATAGGCGAGTCTGACTGAGTAAAAAAAAGACATAGGACTCAAAACAATGAAGATTTCAAACCTCGACTTAGTTATTGATATATAACTAATCATTCTTAAATAGTCATCAACGAATACTTTAGGGTAATCTCGTGCTACCCTGAAATCAATCAGATTGATTGTCTTTGTAACTTCATCAAATAAGAAATTACCCCACTTAGGATCGATCTGCATTAAAAACACCCTCCAAGTTAAGAAGAGATCGCAAAAATCATGTGTGTGAGAACTAAGAACATATATAGTGAAGTTTTTCCTTTTAAATCTTAACTACTTTGTCATATTCACTCAAGTCCTTTAACAGTAATATATGTTTACTTCACGTAGACAACAACACCTGAACTAGATAGCTAAACCAAAATTCATCAAGTATACTTCAAATTTCATATGTATGGACCAGAATTTTCCGATTGGTGATGCTAGAGTTAGTATGTCAAAAAATAGCCTTAAATATTTCACTTGTGCACACATATAAACACATGGCAAAATAACATGCCTACAAAAATCAAAATACAAATAACTTCATCAATGACTTCTAATAACTTTTTGCCAATATGATTATGAGTTTCCTAGTCCAGTGATGCCACTTTGTGAATTGTAATTCTTGTAGCAAGATAATAAAAATATTTAATTCACAAGAATGTCATTTTATTTATTTGACATGAATGATGTAAACAGTTTGATTGTCAAACTAAATAAGAAATCAAGAATTCATAAATAGTTGTCCACCAATTGAACCAAAAAATTGAAGTAATAAGGAAAGCATCCCTTGTTTAATGAACATAACAAGTAGCATCTCTCAACAAGTACCAAAGAATGATTAAAAACATGGACAAATTTGTGTTCATAAAATTGTCTGATTAAAGGTGATAATTTCTCCAAACATAATTATATAATTAATTACATGAAGTTTTTTATAGTTAACATACCTTTCTTCTAACTTTTAATGAATTACAAAAAAAAAATTGAGTAAATGACTACCAAATCAGATTATATGAGATAAAATAGGAGCATTTATAGGGAAAATTTGCTATCCAATCTGGAAAACTATATCTTCTACACAAATAATTACTACATATATGTTGAGAGCATTGTCATCTAAACAGGATATGCAGCTGCATCGACCACCATGTATGTTTTCATTCTTTTACATCACTTAAGTGTGTAAGCAGGCTATGTAAGTTATGGTACCAAAAAATTGCATGTAAAGTTGTATAGAAAAATGCATAAAAAAGAAGTGGTTAAAGTTCTTATAGTTACCATAAACAAGCTTGGTAGTTAATACTCTTCTACTTGAAATAGCATCTACAACTATTGGAACATAAAATCTATCGATCCCAGCAAGAAGATCTCGATACAGCTTTTGATTCGCTGCCTTCAACCTATAATCACACTCACGCGATAATTCTTCTTTGGCCACCGACAAAAATTACGAGAACTTAAAAAGTAACCTTGTGTTTTGATCAAGCATTTCAACAATACTGAAAAATTGAAATACATTGTATTTAAATTGCTTGCAATTAAATTTCCTTCCTTTACTAAATAACTATTTTGGATAAAGAAACTAAAATACCTTACATTTAAATTTCTTGTTGGATAAAACAATTGAATTTCTTGTGAGATAAAATTTCATTTTAACAATATTTATTTTAGGCTTAATTATGTTTTGAGTTCATGATAAATTTGGAAACGGGCTCGATGACCCAGATAAGCAGGATGTACCCGACTACCCAATCTGATATGTCCCGTCTAAGATATTGGCTCGACGACCCTTGGCCCCACTAGGTCTTTGGGCCTACCCGACCCATCTAGGTCGTTAGGCCCATTTGTATCATTGTCCCCCCGACCAGTTTGTGTCGTTGGGCCTACCGACCCAGCTAGGTCATCGGGTCGGTTGGTACCGCCCAAGTCGTCGATCCAATCGGGCTTGTCTAGGTCGCTGAGCCAAACGGGCCCATCTAGATTGTTTGGTCGGTCTAGGTCATTGGGCTAGTCGGGCCCATCTAGGTTGTCGGGTTCGTCTAGGTGGTCGAGCTGACGGGCCCGTCTAGGTCGTCAAGCTGGTTAGGCTTGTCGGGTAGGCGGATCGATTGGGCCGGTTTGAGTTATCGGGCTGGTCGGGCATGTCTGGGTTATCGGGCAAGTCGGGCCCGTACGGGTTGTTGGGCTTGCCCGATACGTTTGGGTCTTCAAGCCTATGCGCCACCTGTAGGTTGTCCAGTCTGCCCAAACCTTGTGGGGTCATTAAGCTCGCACGACACGTCTTCGTCGTCTAATCCTTCTTGATGGTCAAGCCCGCCCACCCGTTTGGGTCGTCGAGCATGCCGGCCCATTTAGGTCGTCGGGCACGCCCAACTCGTTTGGGTCGTTAGGCCAGCCTAGTACGTCTCGATCATCGATCTCGCCCGACCCGTATGGGTTGTCGGGTCCACCTGGTCCGTCTGACTCATCGAGTCGTCGGTTGGGCTCATCGAACTCTCCTATGGACTAGGTCAAACTGACAACTCTACCTAAGTGTCTAGAATGTGAGGTTGAGTGAGGAGAATTTCAAATTCAACCTATTTTGAGGGCATTTGAATTTCTACTAATTTAGCTCATTGAAATACTTCAAAAAATGCTTGCATTTTAAATCTCTTTTAATTTCTCTATCCAAAAAAAGCATTTCATTACAAAGAAATCTAAATTCTTCAAAAAATAAAATGAATTGCTTCATTAAAATACTCTATCCAAACACACCAAAAATTGTCCAATTTGGGGCAGACTACATGGAACATTAGATGGATGCTTGAAAGGTGAAGAGGCATGCTCAGTTCTCTCTTTAGGCGGTGAATATTATCAGAATCCAAACCACACCATTAGTAAACGAAACAGAGAGAACAGAGAGTGAGAAGTAGAACCTTGCACTAGTAGCAATAGGGGAAATCGGTCCTCATTGTCGCAACAGGGAGAGGGCACGAGATTTGACGTTGGTCCGGTACGATGACAGTCTAACGATCTACATTTTTGTGTGTATGGAGATAGAAGATGACGGTGAGCGGAAAGGAAGAGTGATTTTCTCCGACCAAGAGAGACGAAGCAAATCCAAAACCCATTTTCTTTCTAATGAAACCCTAGCCTTTTCTTTTTCTCCCAATCTCAATTCCAATTGTGTGTATGGAGATAGAAGATGACGGAGAAAGGGAGGATCAATCTTCTCTGAGCAAGAGAGACAAAGCAAACTCTAAACTTAATCCCTTTGTTTTCTCTCGATTTAAGTTCCAATACGTATTCAGTGCCACATCACCAATTATAAAAATAAATCAATTTTTTTTCCAGGTTTTCACCTCCTAATAGCACGTAAGGGAGTAAAAAAGGAACAATTTTTAAGAAGTCAGATTATCATTTTTCTTCAATTATTTACAAAAATCAAAATACCAATGACTGGTGCTTCAGAAATGTTATTAATATTGATCGTTAAATGATATTTGTACACTAGTGTGATATAACACGTGAGTAGAGGTAACTTTGCACTGGTGTATCTTAAATAGACATAATATACTTAAAAGTTTTCGACAAAATATTATGATAATTGTTTTAATTTTATTTTATTAAGCGCTCTTAAATAACCTCTTTATTTTAAAAATAAGTTAGTATAATATTGCTTTATCAAATTGACAATAATAAAGTAACAAAAAAGGACACATGATATGAATATTTTATTAGAGGCGTCATAGGTTTACATTTGACTTGTTTATAAAATGAACAAAAATGAAATGTGACATGTAACCTCTTTTCTTATTGTCACTAAAACCAACTTGGTTATTCTATGACATAGATGATCCTATATTACATGAGCAACAAAATTTGATTTTTGTTATACAGTATATAATTTTCATTGTGTCTATCTCCACCTAGAACTGTCCGTCAAAAATTTCTTTCAACTATTTATAAAAGAAAAAGAAACAAAGTTTACAGAAAGCAGAGGTCGTTGTCCCATAAATTTCAACGATACATGTTTTGGTGTTTAAGCATATTAGTGTTTTGTGAAGTATTTGGAGGTTGTTCTTGTCCGTACATGTGCATAACCTTGTCGAGAGACTCTTCTCTGTTTCAGATTATATAAACATTCCAACTATAGACAACTTTGACATCGGAAATGGAAGTTGATGCAGCAATGATGTTTGTTGGATTTTTGGTTGCATTTGTTATCATATTCTTAACAAAAGCACTGAGTTGGGTGTGGTTGGAACCCAAAAGGGCAGAGAGATTCCTCAGACGACAAGGCATAAAGGGTAACCCATACAAGCTTTTCTTCGGAGACATAAAAGAAATCAACACGATGCAGCATCAAGCGCAATCTAAACCCATACACATCGACGATGATGCTGCAACTCGCCTAGTTCCGTTTCAAAATCAATTGGTCAAAGTTTCTGGTATGCTTTCTAATACAACCTTTAACAAATGATTTTAAGGCTCAAATTAGTTCATACTGTGATTAGTAATCTCAATTTTCTCAGTCTTCTTCTACCTAATCATCAATAAACATCTTTGTTTTTCAATGATTATTATATATATATATAAGCTTATTTAGAAAATAAGTTGATAATTTTTGTAGGTAAGAATTCATTTTTTTGGTATGGCCCTAAGATTACTGTGCATATTATGGAGCCTGAAGCAATAAAAGAGGTTCTGAACATGATAAATGATTTTCCAAAGCCAACCCTTACTCCACTTGCAAAGTTCCTGATAACTGGACTTGTAGATCTTGAGGGAGACAAATGGTCAAAGCACAGAAAGATCATCAACCCTGCATTTAATCTCGTCAAGCTCAAGGTTTTTCTTTTTTGAATTTTCTTGCTAATATTTTTTTGTTGTTTTACACGATTTGTGAAGTCTATATTAAGAATTGAGTTTTAAATCTAATTCAATCTTCCTAAATTTCATTTATATATTATAAATTTATTAAATTTCCAATAATTATTATTAGTTTTCATAGAGTAATATGTTATTTGTAGTTTGAGATTTATAGTTAACATACTATTGTAAAGAAAATTGATAGACCCTATATCGATAGGATCAATACTTTTAAGTCAATATTATAAATAAAGTTTCTTTATAGTTGACATAATAATTGAGTTATCTGGTTGATGAGTGACGATGTTGACCAATTTACTCTGTTTTTGCTTGTTCTCTATTCGGTCCATAATAAAATGTGTAGATGGATTAGTCCGCATAAGATTTGCGGATTAATAAGTATTACTCCAATGCAATTGTGGGTTTGTAACTGGTCCCTACAAATTAAATAATAATAATAGTACTTTTGTAATTTTTTAAACTCAAATTTGAATATTTTATGGAAACGAACATTTAATGCAAACATAACAATTATAAAAAAAATTAAAAAATAATGATGTTATTATTTACTACAATTACAAAAATAAAAACTTAAAGACTAATGATGTTAGGATTTACTACACATAAATAACGAAACATATGACAAAAAATATATTAAAGTGGATTATGAAATAAAAATCTAGATATATAATTAGCCTACACTTTGCCACGTTTGGGTTTCAAGTTACGAAATTTAAATTGAGGCTAAATTTCACATTTAGTAAAAATGAGAAAGTTTAGCAACATATAAATACATTATTTTAAGATTTTAGGTTGGTGATAATATCAATCATTTGTCTGTTTGACTCAAGTCTCATTGTTGTTAAATATTCCTTGATGAATTTTCCTCAAAAGAGTAATCAATTTTATAAAAGTTTATGGTTTATCTTGGTAGCTAATTCAGACAAGTATAATATGACCATGTATCAAAAGTCTTCTTAACAAAAGTTTCAGGAAAGTGTACCCCGTTATGAGGAACAATGATATAATTAAGGGTTGCTAATGGGTATTCGTGGTTAGAAATGATTATACTTGAAGGAGATGTACCAATGAGAAAGAGACTCACAATTGAGGAAGAGATTATTAGGAATTCAAGTGGAGTTTAAAGTCAACATTGAATAAAAGTGAGAAAGTTTAGCAAGATATAAGGAAAAGACCTACAAAATAATTGTCTTAAGATTTTGGGTCAGAGATTGTGGTAATTCCTTATGCGGTTTTGGCTCACATCGCATTGTTGTTAAACCTCCCTAATGAATGGTGTTGGGTTGAGAGTGGTGTCAATGCCTTATGTGGTTGGGCTCAGATCTTATTGGTGTTGTATCTTCCTAGTGAAACCCCCTCCTTAAAAACCTAACAAACTAAACTTAGCATAGTTATGATGGATAACATTTTCATCGTAAGCAAGAAAATCCCATTAAAATCAACATTTTTTCTCTATCTAAAGTCTTTCACCACTAATTTTGCGTTTTACCTTGAAGATGTAGAATAGTCTCTTGTTTCTCCCTGAAAATTCACCTATTCTCTAAAAAATATTCTCTTAGGCATTTTTTTACTAAGCCATAAGTGTGATAATCAGGCAAAGATTTCATTTCATCTAACATTGCACCCATTCACTACTATTTTTCTTCACTTTACAAAGCTTTTTCTAAACACTCAAGTTCTCCACCGTTAATTAAGGTTACATACTCACTAAAAGGATACTTAAAAAATATTTCTCAGCATGTTAGACCTACTAGTAGGCACTTGTGGCAATTGAGGTGCATCTCTAAGATCATCATTATGAACCATATTATGTTCATCTAAAGCATTATATATTAGAACCTCTAATCCTTCTCTAATATGTTGATCATCAAGATCACCATGCTACTTATCATTTTGAGAATCAGGCTAACACTATCCAAAATTTGAATAGGCAATAACATTGGATTATAATCAATTAGATTTTCTCAAGGGTAGTCTTCTCCATCTTGTTATAATATCTTCAATGGTTTGGTCTTTTATAAACTACAAATCATGATTTACGACTAGCTTCTTCTCACCAGGATTATACAACCTAAATTCAAATTCATCCTAATTGTAACTAATAAAGATACACTATCTTGCCTTCATATCTATTTGCCTTCATATTTGACATTTTTTCCAAACCACATTTTGTTTGGCACCTCACCTTGCAATTATAGGATAAAGATTAGTAACATGCACAAATGCAAGTAATGTCACTCCTTAAAAATGCTTAAGCAACATTGTTTCAAAAAAGCTTATATAGACCTAACTATTTCAACAAAAGTCTTATTAATTCTCTCAACTAGACCATTTAACTGGAGAGTTTTAGGAGGAGTCTTTTCATGTCTAATACCTTATTTCTTCCAATAGACATTAAAGGGTCCACAATACTCACCACCATTATTAGTATGAATGTATTTTATCTTTTTGCCTGATTGTCTTTCATCCAAAGCATGAAATTATTTCTCCATAGTCCATAGAGCCATAGATTCCTGAAACAATCATCAATTAAAGTAACAAAACAAAGTGCAACTTAAAGACTTTACCATTAATGAGCCACAAACATAATAATACATTATTTCAAACAACTATGACTTCCTTAAGGGAAGATGTTTCTTAAATAATACTTTGATTTGCCTAATTGTCGCTAATTACTAATGCATTTTGTTCATCGCTAATTATTTGTCAGTAAATATTACAATTTTTGGTCTTCTTCTTCCTCATGCTCATCTTATTCTTTTTTTCCTTGTTCTTCCTTGTTCTTCCTCTTCCTCATCCACCACCATCATCATCACCATGTCTATTGTCATGTTCATCGTCTTCGTGTCTCCTACCTTTGGCTCCTCTTCCACCTCCTCCTTTTTCTCGTTCTCTTCTTCCTTCGTTGCCTCTGCCACTATTTTTGTCGTCACTATCACCATCGCCTTTGCAATTCTTATTGTTGCCTCCCCTTCTTTTTTTTCCCTCCTCTCCTTCTTCTTACCCTCCAATTAATTTATAATGAAGATTTTGTAACATTTGGTAGGAAAAGTGATGTCCATTATACTAACAAATTTACTAATGGATTTTAAGAAAATAAAATTGTTGACAATTTTATCGATGAATTAAAAAAAAGAATTGCCAATGAATTTCGAGAAAAACCAATTACCAATGGATTTCTTTTAAAAAGATTCATTACCAATGGATTTATTGACATGTTTTAAAAGCATTCAATTATCAATGGATTTGCTCAAGAATTTTACAATAATGCTTAAAGCTCAAAGCAGGAACTTTGGCTCTTATTATACTGATGTAATTTAACAACGAAAATATTTGTCGATAATAAACAATATAAATTATTGATAGATTTTACCAATATATCCATTACTAATGGATATTTCCATCAACAATAAAAATTCTAATTTACCGACAAATATTATCAATAGATCTATTAATACTACAAATTCTCATATTACATGAGAATTTTCTTGTAAATTTGTTAAAAGAATTTGCAGGAAAAGGTTTTTTCCTGCTATTTTTTCTAAGAATTTTAATTGGCAGGTAATTCCTTTGTGGGTAATTATTTCCTACAAAATTATAAAATTCGTAAGTATTTCTTACAAAATTTGTTGCGAAAAGTGTTTTATACAAAATATTTTGCAAAAAAATTGACAGAAATTTTCTGCAAATCTTTTTTTCATAACAAAATTTATAAGTATTTTCTACAAAAAAAAATCAAAACAAAATTGACAGGAAATATAAGTTTTTTTAGTAGTGATTACTGATAGATGCTTTCGGAGATAATTAAAATTCTAAAATCCATTGATGAAGTATGTTTGTAAATTCTATTTTACCGAACAATTTTTTTCCATCGATAAAATGTCATCAATAATTTTGTATTTTTTTGTAGTGGACCAAGCCTTCCGTGCCATAAAGATACTTCCATATATAAATATAACATTTACACTATTTTTAGCAACCAAAGATTTAATCTTATACAATTTATAATTTTTCTTCTCTATCCATATCCAAGTTACATTAAGTGAGTTTCCATTTAACATAATAACTATCATCAATCAAATGCACATAAATCATATTAAAACACATCTTAAGTATGTTTAGTTCCTCTAAGTAATAATTACACTATTTGCAAGAAAACATCCTTTGACATACCTTCATTACTCATCCTTAATACTCGAAAATCATTACAAGTATGTGAAGAATTTCTTTCTCAATGTAATGTGTAATATATTTAATCACTTTCAATTATCCATGTGCTTTCATATGATATAATATTAATAAATTTGTAAGCACGAGAAAAACAAGTTCACCACATATAGTAGTAACACAATCATCATGATCATTCTCATTTTGTTGCCCTCCTTTCCTTTTTTAACCTTTTTTCCACAAAAAAAAAAAAAAAAAAAAACTGTTTATTTGGTTGTGTCCATGTTTATTAAAATAATAACCCTCCACATTCTTCTATCTTTACTTGCACATGCATGTGAGTTTTTGATCTTCATTTTTTTAAGGTTTAAAATGTTTTGCAGCTTGTATTGCCTGCCATGTATGATAGTTGTAACCAGATGATGAAGGAATGGAAGATGTTAGTGAGCGAAACAGGATCATGCATGGTAGATGTGTGGCCATTCTTAAACAACTTGACAGCTGATGTGATTTCTCGTACAGCTTTCGGAAGTAACTATGAAGAAGGAAAAATAGTATTTCAACTCCTAAAAGAACAAACTCAACTTACAGCCAAGGTCTTTCGATCTATTTATATTCCAGGGTGGAGGTAAATAAATTATTAATTTACACTTTCATATTGTCAATTTTTTATTCGACAAAGAAAATACACACATGGTGGTACTTCAATATTTCAACCCTTTAGATATATAATAATAAAGGTACAACATATAAATCCTTCATGTCGCTCGCCCATATTTGTTCTTTGAGATTACTTTCTAATTTTTCAATTAATCAATTATTATATATGTTACATGGTTATATAGTTGGGAGGAATTTATGAAGATCACAAGGTTTTGTTCTAATTTGTTGCAATTTATAGAAATCGATAGGATAAATGACTTAAAAAGGAGATGAATAAAAAAGATAAATCATAAGAAGATTCAAGTTAACATTATCATTCTTTTTTCCATTGTTAGGTTTCTACCAACTACATTAAACAGGAGGATGAAGAAGATTGATAACGAAATTGGAAATGTACTTCGTGGAATTATCCAAAAGAAAGAGGGTATTATGAAAACAAACGAAGCTTCCAATGATAACCTTTTAGGGCTACTATTGGAATCCAATCAAAAAGAGATTGAAGATCAAGGACTTAAGAAAGACTTTGGAATGAACACCAATGATGTAATTAACGAGTGTAAGTTATTTTATTTTGCTGGACAAGAAACAACATCGGTGCTACTAAATTGGACAATGGTGTTGTTGAGTAGGTTTCCCAATTGGCAAACACTAGCAAGAGAAGAAGTCATGGAAATTTTTGGCACAAAAGAACCAGACTATGATGGATTAAGTCGTCTAAAAGTTGTAAGTACGAGTTTTATCTTGCTTTCATTAAATCATTAAAAAGTATCACTAAGTTGAAAATATAATTTTAGGATAATTATAAACTTTATGTTAAAACAACTAAGCTTAACTTGAATACAGCATTCATAAATGTCAGAAACTAAATATATGCTCTTAAATTTGAAATGGTTTAATTACTCTTTTGGTCCCTATTTTTATTCAAAAGTGTCAAGTTGATCCTCTAATTTTTTTTAAGTTTCAATTTAGTCCCGATTTTTAAGAAATTGCTGTGTGGTCTTTTTTGTTAAATTTTTTGAAACGGATTAAAGATTTTTCATCAAAATTGAAGTTGTTAATAATAATAATTTACTTTATTGATGTAATTAACATAATCATAGTGCCAATTTTGATAAAAAATCATTGATTTGCTTTAAAAAATTTAACAAAAAGGACCAAATTGCATCAATATTTTTAAAATCTGGACCAAATTGAACTTAAAAAAATTAGAGGACCAATTTGACACATTTGAACAAAAACATAGACCAAAAGAATAATTAAACCAGTTTAAAACTATACATATTTGAACCTTATAGATGGACAACATAATGGATAATGGAGAGAGTTTCTGTTAAAAACGGTGAATTAAAATTCGACGTGGATTGTTTATTGATTAATAGATATTTTAAACCAATAACATGTTACTTAAAAAGTATAAACTAAGAAAATAATAAATTGAAGTTTTAATCGCAATAGTCCTTATAACTTAGAGTGACTTACAAGTCTTAATCTTCATCAGTAGAAAAATGGTGACTTTCATTAATATAAGCTTTAATTTTCATCTGTTTTTCCTTTTCTAATTTCATTTCAACTAAATCAAGTTTACCTGCTACCACACATTCAATATTTTGTTGAATTTATTATGCATAGAAAAAGTGTTGAGAAATTGATACTTTTGTGTTAAACTTTTATCAGTTTTCAAAATAAATCTCTTGCTTCTGAAAGAATGATATTAATATTTATTCATTACGGTTTCTTGTGGCATTTTCACAGGTCACAATGATTTTGTATGAGGTTCTAAGATTATACCCACCAATTACTGCTCTTACAAGAATCCTAAAGAAGAAAACTAAAGTTGGAAACATGACTTTACCAGCAGGAGCACTAGCTACTATTCCAGTTGTGTTGGTACATCGTGATTCTGAATTATGGGGCAATGATGCAAAAGAGTTCAAACCAGAAAGATTCTCCGAAGGAATCTCAAAAGCAACAAATGGTAAAGTTTCGTTTATCCCATTTGGATGGGGTCCTCGAATATGCATTGGCCAAAACTTTGCTTTGCTTGAAGCCAAAATGGCATTGTCCCTCATTCTGCAAAACTTCAAGTTCGAGCTATCTTCTTCATATGTTCATGCTCCAAATACAGTCATAACTGCTCAACCTCAATTCGGCACGCACCTTAATTTACAAAAGTTATAGTTTGTTAGCCTAAGAAAAGGTTTTTAATGCTTTTCTTTCTTATGTTGTCTGGCTTCTTGCTAGAATATTATCTGGGACTTGCAGAAAACGAAAATCTTATTGTAAACTTATATGTAATAGTTCTTCATGTATTTGTCTTTGTTATATGTTTTTATTGCAAATTATATAGGACAATTTTCTGTATTCATAGAAAAGGAACATGGTTGTATTATTATTCAATTTCAAGAATTCTTATGCAACAAGTACAAGAAAATTTACCAGCTTTCTTTAAAAATCCTCCAAGAAAAAACACAAGGTATTGTATTGAGACACTCAAATACTTCAATTAAGAGAATTACAATATAAAAAACCAATAGCACTTTTCAATATTGTTTGATAACCTTAAGAAATGATACTTTTTTCAAAATGTAAAAGATTATTCTTCAATAACTCTTTTTTGAGGAAACAACTAAGATCATTTGTAAGTATTGAGAAAAAGAGAGTTCTCAAAACCATATAATGCTTACCTGTTAAAAGTTTGAAAACAAAGTGGTCAAGATAATCAATTATATTTAATTATAATTCATTAATTATATTTTTCATATAATCTAGCATTTTCAGCTCCCACCGAATTCTAAGAGGAAAAAACACTCTGACAAAAAAAAAAACAGGTACAAATTCGGACCTTCGATACCGAATTCTGTTAATCAAGAGTAAAGTGTTTTATTTTGAAAATCAATCTTGCAATGGGTCTACTTGAGAAAATAAATTGGGAAAATTAGTTCATTTGGGAAAACAATTTGAATCTCAGCTTGTTTATACCTCTTTAACTCAAGTAGCTTGAAAAAAAAGTAATTTTTTAAAATTCCTTTCTTTGCATCACACGTTCCCCAGTCAATGTTGGAACATCACCTTTGTTATTATTGATCACTATTTTTGCTTGCAATCTTAGTTTGTTTATCCTCGTATTCACGTCATCCAATTCGTCAAAAGAGTGGAGAAAGATGAAGTGGGAGTCATTGTATAATTTTATATTTTAAGAGAAAAAAGAACTCGACTAAAAATACTATTGCCTCATGGTCAATGAAATAATGGCTTGAATGTTTATTTTCCCCAACAAAACAATGCCATTTATGACAACCTGCCCACGTTGTAATAATAACCTTAAAACAAGGGCACGACCTTAGCACTTCCAAAGAAAGATTCTTGTGAAAAATTAATGCATCACACGTCAAGAAAAATAATATGAAATAACAGGTAATTTCTAGAACTAAACTATAAATTAAGATCCACTTTTAGCCCAGGGTATCAGACTATGATGACAAATTAAATTAACGCAATTCAGAGAAAATCCAAAAACGTTTACAGTGATATACTACGGGCTTCCTCGGTAGAGAGAAGATAAAAACTAATCTAAAGTTCTTCCTTACGGTGTTAAACAACCTACAAGCAGTACTCAATACACAGCAAAACTGCAGGTGGGGAAGGAGAATTGCATCACCAACAGTAAATGCTAAGCAGAACTTAGAAACCAAAGAAGCCAAGCTCACTAGCTTTCTCCTTCTCAAATGTCTCGAAGTACTGGTATATGATTGTTACTGCAAGCAATATTCCAGTCCCTGAACCGATTGCCCCCATGAAATCCGCCAACACAGTCAGGGCACCAATACATATGCCTCCAAATGCTGCAGCAGTGGGAATGTATCGGTTCAGTTCTTTCTGCAGATTTGACTCCCTATGTCCAGGCATTACCATTTGTTGCTCCTGTGAATTCAAAACCATGATACTATGAGGCAAGAGAAATTAGCATCAAAACATATTCAGCTCACGAATTTTTACAAAAGATCAATTTCCATGAGGTCGGCCAGTGTTAGAAGACCAGACTTACCAGCTTACAAAAAACATTGCCAATAAAGTTGCAATGAAGCTAGAAAAATTGAATATTTTAGGTAGTGTTTGGTTTAAGTACTTTGGGCTTCCCTTCTTGAAGTAGAGGATTCTCTAACTAGCTTTTATAGAAGCTCAACTTTTTGGCGCATGGTTATTGAAAAAGGAATACTACAAGAACGTTTCTACATTTAGAAAGAGAAGCCTAAAGAAAAGTTGAGGCTAAACACTACATTAGACAATATGTTGGCTTAGATCTAATCCTATGATTAATATCTATTTTGCTTCAAGCTTTTTGAGAGTATATTTGCAGTACTAATTCAATTGGGAAACAAGAATTCAAACATGCAGATACAGAACAAAATGGTGAGAAAACAGGCTCATTGTTATATTGAAGAACTGAAGTTACAAACACAAAAAAAAAAATGCATGTTAATCAGTAGGTACCTTCAGCTGCTTTGCAACATCTCTAGCAGATGAACCAGAGACTTCAATCCAAGTTTTAGAGAACAAGGCACATGCTGACAACATAAACACAAGGTAGAACAATGCATGGAAAGGATTTGCTGCCATGTCAGCTAAGCTGCAAAAGAAGTGCCAAAATGGAAATTGAGCAACAAATAATAACAGTGATAAAATTTAGTTGATTGAATTGAAATTTTAGATCATGTCGGCATAACAAAGTAGCAGAAATTTTATATTGCAATGAACCATAAACCATACGGTGGGCAGCACTTCTCTTACCTGGAAGGTGCAGTGATGTAGTATGCAATACCACCAACAGGAACAGATTGACCACCTCCATATTCAGACTCCTTCCATTTGCCCAATAGATCAACAATGAAGTTTCCACTATACTTTCGGTGTAGAAGCTGAACAAATACAATAAAAAATCTGGTTAAAACTGTAACGAAAATTTATTCCAGATGACAATTTACCATCCTTAAACTTCACTACCTGAGAAATGAAGTAGAGATTGGACACAAGGGCAGACTGAAGAATAATGGGCATGTTGGAGGTATAAAAAAGCTTGATTGGATAAGAACCCTGCTGCCCACGGGCATTCTTTGATCTCACGGGCAAAACCACACGGAAACCTTGGAAGTATATCACAATTAGGAAGATCAAGACAGTAGCAAGCAGATTTGTCACATTGGGAAGGTTTTGCCGGTAAAATGCTTCTCGAAGGGCTCGAACCTTATCCGTTCTAGTTATCAACAAATGGAATAGAGCTATGACAGCACCCTCAAATTCAGCTCCCCGTCCACTATTAATGGTGGTGGGACTAAATGCTTTCCATATGATGTTTTCACTGCAACATAATGAGATAATCTTTATAAGTTTTCTGATAAAAGACCACACACTGCTATTATGAGACGCAAGATCAATGCTGGAAACAAATTATAAACTATTTAAATTATTACTAATAATAAAAGATAATAAAACTTACCATATGTTGGTGGCAATGAATAGAGAAATTCCAGATCCCAAACCATACCCTTTCTGAAGGAGCTCATCTAAACATATCACAATAATACCGGCAAAACAGAGCTGGAGGATAATGAGGATTGCATTTCCCACTCCAAGTTGGCCCACACTACCATACATCCCAGAAAGAACATATGCAACTGCCTCACCAACAGCAATCAAGATGCCAAGTAGCTTCTGTGCACCATTTCTGGAATATGAAAAGAAATTATGTCAATAGGAAACATATATGACAGGGAAAAACCTCACAAAATATGCAAAAGCTCATAAAAACTGACAGCCATAAGACATAACCCAGTGCACAAGATAATAAACTACATGTCATTAAATGAATGATTGCATGAAAAATTGAAACCAACAGAAACAACCAGCTAAATCATAGGTATTGTAAAAGAAAAAATGTAAAAAAAAACATGCGCCAATAAAGTAAATAAGTTACACAGAAAGATACTAACAAGAGAGCACGATCCTCCCGCACATTGTTGTCGACTTCTATTATCTTGGACCCAGCCAAGAGTTGCATTACTAGCCCAGAAGTCACAATGGGAGTTATTCCTAGCTCCATAACAGTTCCACGGTTTGAAGCAAGGATAACACGCATCCAATAGAATGGATCTGCTCCAGTTGTAGAGTGAATTCCATACAGAGGGAGCTGACTGCAAACAAGGAAGATGAACAGAGCAATCACAGTATATATGACCTTCTCTCTAAATGGCACTTTCCTGTCAGCAGTCTGAACTTCCGGAAGAAATGAGAGAAACGGTCTAACTAGGTGAAGAACTCTAAATCCACCTCCCATCTTGTCAGACTACACAAGTCTAACCTGCACCATAAAGTCATAGGACGTAAGAAGGGAGAAAACCAGAAATTGTATTTTAAAAGAACACCTCTGCATCCAAACGACAATTTTAAAATGACAAAAACCAAGTAATGCAAAAGTACACCGGAAATCACAAGTCTTAATGATGTTATTCCATTTTTTATCACTGTATGGAGTTTGGATGGAACAGGAACTGCAAGATTACAACAATTTCACATGAAATCTGATCATCAAAACCTATGATGCAAGGAGTAGTTCCTATATGTACAAGAGTCCTACCCAGGTTAAGTAGATAAGAAAAATCATTAAAACACAGCAAACAGAGGCCTTATTACTTTGATTATGAACATTCAAGTCATCCATAAAAGAATTAGTGACAATATAAATTATATAAGAAAGGAAAAAAGAAAAGGAAAACAAATCACTTTCGGCTCTAGACAAAATGCAATAATGGAAGATTATCACATCTGAAAAAAAGTCATGTGTCCCACGAATTATGAAAAAAAATTATATATTATTAATTAAATTAATTGCTTAAATGTTAAATGAAGATGGACAAAATTCAGAAAATTAGCACATGCATTGACTAAAAGAAAGGAGACAAACCAATTAGATAATCAGTAAAAATCATATAACACAAGCAATCATCACAAACAAAAAATTCAAGATGAGAAATCAATCAAATCATGCCGGCATAGCCACTCTCCTTCAAACAATATGTTGAGTTAGAAGCATTCAAGAACAAACCCTAAAATGACAGCAATCAGAACAATAACAATTTCATCCGCATACAAAGCACACGAGAATTCCACATCATTCCCACAGAGCAAAGATTCACAGAACCACGAGACGATTAACCTACGCAAAATGCGGATCGAACAAAGCCAGAATATGACCCAGATCTGATAATCTGAGAATTCTCGGGAACAAATCGAAGAGAAAATATAGAGAGAAGATTTACCAGTTTATTGAAGATATCGATTCGATTGAGAAGTTTAAAGAAAATTTTAAATAAAAGAAAAAATTGAACTGTATGAAGTAGAAGAATGAAGCTTTGTGAATTCTCTAATAATAGGAGCAGAAGGGTTGCAAGGTTTTGAGGCAAGAGAGCGTTTACGTGGATTAACTAATCATATTTTGACACGTAGATTAACTTGATGACATGGCAAGAGTTGTCATTTTTGACTTGTGTCCTAACTTTAACTGGGTCAAGTTTTTTCAAACCAAGCTAGTTTTCGGAATTTTGGGCTGTTAAAAGGAGTTAAACAAAAATAGATGATTTTCTTTTCCATTTTATAAATGGTTTCAATTCAAAATTGGTCACTACCAAATTGATGTAATTTTTTATAACAAAAAATTTGGTGTGATTTTTTAATTATATTTTTTTATTGAATAAAACTAATTTTATTATTTGGAACAAATTAAAATATGTAACTGTGATTAAAAAAAATAGTTATTGTAAATTCTTTTACTCAAGTAATCATCTAATCTCTTTATTTAAACTACTCACTTACAAACTTACTTCAGAAGTGGATATGAATATTTACAAATATCATTTTTTTTTTATTTTTTTTTACAGTGACTTCATCATCCTTCCAACATAATTATTATTGTTTACAGTTTTTTCTAATTTTATTATTTTAGAGTTATACAAATTTATCATATAACTATATTTTATTAATGTATATAATTTTTTATATGAATTTTATGAAGATTATTACAAATAATCTATAGAAAATTATAAAATTAATTATATAAATTACATAATTTTAAAATTTAATAAGTATATAGTTTATAATTTTATAATATATAATTTTTTATTTATAATTATATAATTTATAACTTTATAATTATATAACTTATAAATTTATATAATTTTTCAAATTTCATAATAAAAAATTTTTAGTTTATAAAACTTTATAATTATTTAAATTTGATAGTTTTCTGTAAATTTAATATTGTAAAACTTACATAATTTTTATACTTTTATATAATTTAAAAAAATTGTATAAGTTTATATAAATTAATATTTACTGTAATTTATATAACTTTATTTTATAAATTATATAATTTATATAATTCTGTATACGTTTATATAACTTTATATAATCAAATTTTTATTCCATAAAAATTTATAATTTATATATTTATGTACTTTATAAAATTTAATATAATTTTATTTCATACGTTGTATATAAAATTTTCTAACTATATAATTTTTATGCTAATAATTAATTGATTTTATAATTTGTATAATTTCAGAATGTTTATACTTTGTATAATATGTATGCTTTTATAATTGTTAAATTGTTAAAGAGTAAATTATTCAGTTGGGACGTGTTAATTTGGTTTATGTTCTAACAAATGTTTTACTTGTGTTTCAAATTTTCAACGGTATGTCAATTAGGTTATTTTTATTTTAAAAACTCTAACAACAAACAATAATTGTGTATTACATGTCAAATTATGGTTTTTTTAATTTATTTTATATTTGTCTTAAGTTTTTTAATTTCTTTTAATTTTTATTGAAAAAAAATTTTTTGTCATGTGTCAGGTCTCTAGTGTGTCACATATCAGGTCCCTAATCCTAATGTGCCTTGTGATAAAACAATGTCATTATCTTGATTTCAATTTAGTACTTACATATGTTTTATTGTTTCAATTTAATCCATACATCTGTCTTTTTAATTCAATTTAGTCCCAATTTTTTTTTTCGAAATCGAGCAATATTGTCTCTTTCAAAGTTGATACTAAATTTATAGTTTATATAAATATTATATTGATATAAGTATGATTAATTTTTCTTTAATTAAATAATGAATAATGTGAAACCCCCTTTTTTATTTAAATTCTGTTTTAAGAGAGAGTTTGGGTCTAGCCTCTTAGGGTCAACCCATTATGGGGACCCCCAAGACCCCTTCCAGCCCTACCAAGCTCTCACTTGTCTCTTTTCCTAAAAACAGATCTATCCCCTTCCTCAAACTCTTGAACAGCAGCTCTGCTAGGACACAAGTTCTTGCCTCCTCAAGTTAGCAAATCTTCTTTGCTCAGAGTTGCCTGAACTCATATCTTCATGTAAGTAGAACCCAACCTTCCTTTTTCTAGTTGTCTTGTTGTGGCTCTGCCTAGGGTTCGTCCTAGTAACCCTATTATTTTTCGTGTGCCAATATTTTTTTCAGCTCCTTAATCTATTTCTGGAGCTGTGTTGCTCTCTTTGGGGTTTTGTTTTCGTTTAGCTAAGTTTGAGTAAGGTAAGGGAAACTAGGGTTTATGTTTTAAGTTATTTTGCTTATTCCTGATTTGTTTTACGTTACTGGTGCTTGAATAATGTTGATAGTTGCATGAATCCGTATGGTGTGTGTGTGCATGGTTGAACAGGGAGCTACATGTGCAAACAAGTGAGAAACCTGTTAGTCTCACCTAAGTGGGTGACCCTCGCCTAAGCGAGAGTAGCAGGAACTCGCCCTTGGTTCCAGCGCGAGTTATCGCCTAAGCGACAAATTGTGTTTAGAGCGAGAAGTGGTCTCGCTTAGGCGAGGTGTTGTCGCTTGAGCGAGAACTCGCTGAAACCCTACAACAACCCCTGTCGAGCTCTCGCCTAGGCAAGAAGGGCTCGCCTGAGCGAAAGAGACCCTTTCGCCTAGGCGAGGACCTTTAGCTTGGGCGAAAATTCCTAGCAGAAGTTGTTGTGTTGGCTGATGTGGCTCCATGCTTGTGTTAATTATTTTTCCTTGCTCATAGTGTGTGGCCATGCTAGATATGTATGCTTGAATGGGACTGAAATGAATGTGTCATTATGAAATGAACCATGACTTGGTTGGAATGAATATTGGTATGCATTTGAAAAGTATGAGATGAAATGAAAATCTTATTATGTTGAGTATGAAATGGAAAACATGACTTGTTTGTTTGGTGATGGTTTGGCATGAGAATTGAATGCTTATAATGACATGTGAAATTGTTGGTAAAGGAGTTTCAAGGGAAACTCTTGGTGATTGTGGTTAGTGTATACCTTGATATAGGAGATGTCTAGATAAAGGAAGGTATCCTGAACTCTAATAATTGCTCATGCTCACATAGAGCACAATGACTTATGTGGTGAGAGTGGCAGGAGGTCCTAGTCTTGGGACATATTGGGCCCAAAGACATTAAAGGATTAACCATGTGTGTGGTTGGGTGATAACCCCTTGCGTCTGGACTCTGCAGAGTTTAGAAACCAGCACAAGTGCATACTTCCTTTAGAATTCTATATCAAGCGTATGATCTGGATATTGAGTCAAAGAGTCTTGTAAATATTTGTTTTCACGTGATTTGGGTGCCTACTGCCTTGTTTGATTATAACATGTTTTATCTTTTGCTTGCTCGATAACATGTTAAAATATTTTACTCTAGCTTACCCTTCTATCTGTGTTCTGTGTTTTGTATGGCTTTTCCTTCTTGCAATGATCACCAATTTTGTTGGTGTGAGCAGATGTGGAAACCCCTAGTGGTTCTCAAAGAGGCGAAAATGATGCATTGTAGGGTGGTCCCCTTGGTCTGGGTTATGGCTCACTGTTGAGATCCTTTTGAAGAACCCTTAGTTTATTGTAAACTCCTTGCTCTATGAGCAATCTTTTGGAAAACAATAGTACTCTTGTGTTATGTTTTATGGCATCGTGGTATGCCTAAGCTTTTATTCCAAGTATACTATGGATAACTATAATAGTTAGTACATGTATGCTTCATGTCATGTACTCTTTTACATTAGGTTTAATTAATCGTAAGGTACCCAGTTTGGTACTAGAGTGTCAAATTGGTACCCACTTTTAAAAAAGTGTCAATTGCATCCCAACTTTTGAAAATTGCTTCAATTAGGTCCCTTTCAGACAGAGTTGACTAACGCCGTTAGTCAACGTGCCACGTGTCAATCTGTGGTTTTTTTGATTTTTTTAAAAAAAAAATTTTAATTTTTTTTAATTTTTAATTTTTTTTAAAAAAAATTTAAAATGCCACGTGTCAAGTCCCTGTGTGTGACACGTGGCATTGTCAGTGCCACGTGGCATTGTAATGCCACGTGTCAGTGTCACTATCAGATGTCATTGTGATGATTTCGATTTAGTCCTCATTTATGTTTTTTCGTGTTTCAATTTAGTACCTACTTATGTGTATTTGATTCAATTTTGACCTAATAATTTTTAATAATTAAAATATTTTTTTAATCCATTTTTTATAAGATTAAAAATAAACTGGGTACCTTACGATTCATTAAACCTTTACATTATAATTATGTGATGCTTAATTTTAGTAGATTACTCTATTAGAAATAGGATGTCACAAATCAAATCTTATCAATTAATATATGATATATTAAAAAGTTAATTAATGTTTGGATTTTGAAAAATATAATTAAATTTAATTAATTAAAGAAAAATTAATTACAAAATTTAATTTGTATAACTACATATATGTATGATATTAATAATTTTAAATTCATACATTAAGTAATAATTAGTAATTGGACAATTAATATTAAATGGTGAATTAAATTTTATTAACTAATATATTATATGTTAAAAAGGTAATCAAAGTATGGATTTGAAAAATGTAATGTAATTTAATTTAATTAATTTGAGTTAACTAAAGAAAGAATTAGTTAAGACATATGTGAGGACTAAATTGAATGAAAGATATATATATGTGCGGACGAAATTGAAACAAAGAGATAAATGTGGGGACTAAATTGAATCTAAGAGACATATTTGGAGATTAAATTGAATTAAAAAGACATATGAAGGGACTAAATTTAAATAAAAACAATCTTGATAGTGACAATACAATACATATCATTCATAAATTTTAAACAAAGTTCAAATAACCCATTTACATAATGTTGAATGACAGTTTACAAAGAAATGAAATTTTCTTAAAACTAATCGATACAAAAATAACTCATTCAAAATCAATATATTAATATTTTAATTATGTTTTTTTTTTAATTTAAATTAGAGTATAGTGGGTATGTGTATTCACGGGTATGGATACTATGATACCCATACCCGTCTCGTTAACATGTGGGTATTAAAAATACTCATACCCATTACTTGGGGATATCCATTTCTTACCCATTGCAGGTTTTATCCACAGATACCTGCGGGTACGAGTTTTTTTGACATCCCTAAAAGCAATGTCAATCCATCATCTAATGTGATGGTCATCTCGCGAATTGGAAGGCATAAATTATTGTGTTCCTGTGTCACATGTCCATAAAGCATGAAAGCAAACCTCTATTTACAATGTCACAACTTATGTTGCTGAACGACAGTAATCCAAAATTAAGTACCATACCTTCAATTTGTGAATAAGGTCCCCCAAGCTTGTTTTGGTTGTGACCTGGGAGATCAACTTGAGTTCTCCTCAATCCTGAAAAAAAAATCATGTTTGTGATCGTAAATAATTTTCACCATCACCAAATATAATACTTAACTACAATTTTTGTTTCTTACATCAACCTCCCAAAATCTAATTACAACATGAATTGTATAACTCGCTAAATAACCAGTGGTGGATCTAAGTCAATATTTGTGGAGAGCCAAAATACACTCAAAATTTATATATTGAATTGTTGTGATTAATACAATCAAAATGAATACATAATTTAGGATAGTAGTAATTATAAAACAAATCACACATTTAAAGAATTGCCTTTCTTCCATCATATTCTTGAACTCATTAATAATTGAATCAATATTAAAATTTTCAGCTATTTTTTTTTCAATGTAAATAATCATATTGTCGACAAAAAATTCATCCTCCATTTTATTTCGCAATCTTGTTCATTGTAGACAATTATCTTTCTGTTATAACTGTAGGAACAAGAATAGTTAAAATAAGACGAGACAACTTAAAGATAATCAATCAAGTAGATGTATTTGACTTTTTTGTTTTTGTCAAAGATTTATTTTTTTTGTTTTCTTCCTCACGATACTCCCCTTTTATCAATTTTAAATAATTAATCTATTTTTTTTTATTTCTTCATCAATATACCAATGTTTAAAAAAATAAGACAAATAGATAATTTATCATAATCTAATAAAAAATTGAAATATGTAATTAATAAAAGAAAAATCTATGATAATCAAGCCACACTTAAAAACTGATTATGAAAAAGCACTTGGTGCATTACTTTTTCTTCTATATTCATAAAAATGAATATACAAAATGCTCGTAAAATAAAAAATAAAATTAATTATTAAACTAATATTTTACTATCAAATAAGACAAAAGAGAATTATCTTTTTTTTTTCTTCAAGAATAAAAGAAAGCATACAAAAAAAGAGAGTACAAAATAATGAATTTGTGTTCAACTTCTTTTTTTTCTTCATAAACAAAAGAAACAAAATAAGTAAAAGTAAATAGTGGGTAAATTACGTAAGAAACTCGTAAAGACAATGACAGAGAAAATAAAAAATATCTTAATAAATTTGTTTATTTTTTATTAAATTTGATTTTATGTTTTATTATTTATTAACATTAAATATTATATTTTATAAAATAAATAAAAAGATAACTAATTTAATTTTCATCAATTTCTAATATATATTCTTATTATTTAAAATTTAAAAAAAAATCAATTTTTTTACATATAATTTAAAAATTAAAAAAAAAATCATTTTCTATATACCACGTATAAATAAAAAAAATTCAAAAAATTTTGGGGAGCCACACCACAAGAGAATTTGTCATGTACATTAACTCCATTTGTAGTTGCATCCATCACACAACATCATTCTCATCTCAAACTTGTTCGTGATCTTTTCTACTTATTATTTACATTATATATTTATACCTATTATCACCTTGAGATGAAACTCCTCTTGTCTTAATCATAAGTTTATATATTATAAAATCATTATATTAATAACATAAAATTAATTAATAATTTTGTCCTTTTAATCAAAAACTAATTTATTTTAAAAAGTGATACATTTTAGATTGTGCGATTTAGAATATAATTCTAAATAAAAAATACATTTGTTATTGTAATGTATTTAAAAAATATATATATTTCAGATTTTGCAATTTAAAATATAATTCTAAATGCAACATGCATAATCTATAATATATTAAAAAAATACAATTAATGACAATTCTGTAAATCCAGTTCGGAAAATGCATAAAAACACAAAAATCGAATTTTGTTTTTTCGAAAATGAACCTGTTCAATAAGTTGGTGGCAGGGGCAAACGACTAAAGAGGGGTGCGGCCCCTAGTAGAGTGAAAGATGGAAAAGAGAATAAAATTTGGATTTGTATTATTTTTTTATGGGTATAAGGGACATTTCATCACCAACCAATAACGCGTTTTACTATACCACCAAGAAGCCCAATAATGACAAAGTAGATTTCTCTCCATCGAAACTAGAAATTGAAAATCAAATGCTTCTTGGACTATTTTCTTTCAACATCGAATTTATAAACATTTTTTAAGAAACTTTTAATTTTTATAATATTATGTATTCTATATAAAAATTTAGTAATGCTGATTATTCTTGTGGGTTGTATAATAGTCTCATGTCGGAGGTTAGGTGGGTCAAGTCACAATCCAAATAAAATTTTTAGTAGGACAATTACTAGGGGTAAGATTATTGCATGTGACATCAATTGTCCCGTGACATAGGCCAAGTGGACCGGGTCACAATCGAATCGTGAAGCTTAAACTGTTACAATCTTAAGTTAAAAGAGTTGTGCCTGATTAATAGCTATAACTGTTGACCTAGTAATAAGCGCTCGATCCTAACAATTGGTATCAGAACCCAAGTTACCGATGAACCAAGTCACGATCTAAGTGGAATTACACTCTTAAATAAAAAAAATATTTCTTCATGACTAATGAGTATAGTTGCCTAATGATAAACATTCCATCCTATCTTTTATAAACCTACATTCATTTTTTTATAAATACCTTTTGGAAATTTATAACTTATAAAAGAAGTTATAAATGCTTTATTATAACTTGATATCGTGAAAATAAATATTTAAATAAAAAGTAACATTTTCAATTATTTAAGAAAAAAATTAAGTCTTTTTGAAATATTTATGCTTTTAAAAATGGTATAAATGTTTCTATTGAAACTATAACGAATTGACATTAATTGCTTGAACGTTATTCGAGTTTGTTAATCTTTTAAACCTTTTTACAAAAATGTCATAAGTGTTTCATTAAAACCATGGATAGTTCAAACAAATAAAAAAATTAAAATTTATTAATTTTGTTATTTAAAACTTTATAATATTTTCCTCAATTGTTTTTTAAATTATAATTTATTTTAAGATTCAATTAGTAATTTATTATTTACTCATTTGAAAATTACTGTAAATATATTTTTCTAATTTTAAAAATGTTGAAAATGTATTACTGGAATTGAGAATTACGGAAATTGTATAGTTAAGTTAAAATTTAGTAACTTGATTGAATTATATTTTTAAATTTTAGGGCATAGAATAAACACTTTATAAATATGAATACTCGATATTAAATTTAATTTATTATATTAATTAATTGCATCATTATTATCTTTAAATTTTTAACATTTTAAAATAGTTTATTATTTTTTTTGGGCTAAATCAGTAATTTAAAATTTACTAATTTTAATTATTAAAAGTTATTAAGGAATTTTTAAAATTTTATTTGAAATTAAATAACAGAATTTTTTATGCAAAATAATTAAATTTATATCCAGTAATTTTAGTTATTTGAAATGTAGTATAATTGACTTCCTAAAATATTAAAATTTTAAAGTTTCGTAACTATATTTTTCAAAACCTAAATAGTAAAGTTAAAATTTTAATTATAACCTTTTCTCTAATTTTTTTTTAATAGTAAAGTGATAACGCTTTCATGAAACGATTAAATTAATACTACTTATCTATATCAACCTCGGTATTATAGAAAAGTGCTCAACAAAGTAGAAATGGTAAAGTAACTCAAAGTCGTCTTTCAACGAACACGGAATTATTTTTTAACAAATTAGTTATTATAACAATTATACAAAAGAGTTAGTGAAATTATAAGAGGATTAAGATAAATAAACCAAATAAAATTGAAAAGATAAAAAATAAAATAGAAACAATAGTAAAGAAAACAAGTTGATTCCACTGCTTTTTTCAAAATAGTTCGAAATATTATTGTTATTGATTTATTGTTTAAAATTTCAAATTAATCAATGTAACTTCTCAATTAATTTGTTGGCTTCCTCACTTTTAATCAAAGTAACTTCTCAATCAAAAGAAAGAACTTTATATATTATTGATAGTAAATTTAAAGTAACTTCTCAATTAAATATTACTATGTCTAATCATGTCTATTCTTTAACCTTTTATATCTAGTAAAAAACTAATTAACCAAAGTAATTTCTTGATTAATTCTAATAAAAGTTTTCACCTCTAATGAAAGTAACTTCTCAATTATTAGTAAAAACTCATTTAATCATATAAAAGTTTCTAGATTTAACCAAATTAAATTTTCAATTAAAATTTAAAAACCAATGGACTCATATGATTATTATGTTATGTAGATTTAACACCGTGCTAACTTGCTACAATGTAAAAATCACTACTTTTACTAAATTAAGAACCAAAAGACATAGATGAAAATAAATCACAACAACAATCAAAAGAACAAACTAATTTATAGACCTAACCTCATAATCCAATTAAAAAATTATAATGGAACTAACCCTTGAAGCTTAGCCCAATTCATGTCATATATAAAGAATTCCACATTGGTGGTGTTGTAGGTGGTGAGAGGTTGAACGCGATGGTTTGTTGCGTCACGATGGCGGCGACATAGTGATCGTCGACGATGTTGTTAGAGGTAACCTGATTCACATCATCGGCAAGACTTTGTTGGTGCCACAATCTGCTAGGATTTAGGAGGTTGAAGGTGATGACATGACATGTTCTGGTTGGCCACTTTTGAGAATGTTGGATTATGCCACAGTCGAATAATAGTTGGACAAATTTAAAATGGTGGATCATGACACTTGGCAGCATCTGGTTGGATTTGATTATTGAGTGGAAAAGTGGGGTGAAAATAGAAATAGGACAAGGGTGTAGAAGTAGGTTTTGTGTGGTCCATTTGGAAAGAGGGCAATGTATATGTAATTTAGGGGTACAAAAGTGATTTTTTCAGAACTTGCTGATTTTAACCTTTATTTAAAGGTGTTTTGTAACTTCAATCAATTTATTTTCCTACCTAAAATGAGCTTAATCTTAACTTCAACTGCATCAACAAATGTTAAAATATCCAAAAATAATTTATGCAACTAAAAATCACTTTTTAAGACATTTTTATCACACAAGCTCAAATAGCCTAATTATCAGAACTGTCAAATAAATCACTCTTTAAGCATACAAATTCAATTAAATACCTATAATTAAACATTGAATGAGATCAAAAATATGAACTCATCATAAAATTAATTTTTTAATTATGAATATCAATAATCTTTTTGAATGACCCAAATTAGCATATATCACACTACCAATTTTTTTATGATTAATAATAAATAGTAACATCATGAAATATGCATATACATAATATATTTATAGTTCTCCATGAATTATTTTAATATTTTTCAATAGAAATATAATATTTTACATTCATAGGAGGTACTATAAAATATAATAATATATACAAGTATATACGTTCTACTCTAACATCCTAAAAGCTTTGTAGCCTCACTACTAGTACCTCTACCACCTTTGTTCTCATAGAACATACAATCATCGCAAATAGGTATTACAACACCACAAAAACAAAAGGTAAGCTAGAGAAAATTAACAATACTACATATGCCAATTCTATCATCAGTTCAAAATCAACATTCTTCATCAAACATACATAATCATTATATAAACGAGTTACATGTCCCACCATTTATCACGTTTTCCTTATCTTTATCACAAATATGGTTAAACAATCAAAATCACATTTCAAGCAGACTCCATCATCAAAATTTGAAATCAATAGTTACCACGAATCAATTCTATCATAATACAACTACAAGGCTCAATCATCATAACACAATCCTCACAGCTCACTCTCATGGCTCAAACACAACATAAGCATTTGACTATACTTCCTAAATTCAAGTGTATTTAGTGACTCAAAGGCTCTACATTTGTCATGTCTCTCTCCTACCTCTTAGGATCTATAGTTATAAATTTGAAGATTAGGATCCTTAGTTGCATCATGAGCATAACCAAGGTAATTTTTATATTTGCAAGTCTAGTCCTTTTCGTACTGAACTCAAAAGTATAGAAACCTCCATCGACTCCCACCACTAGAAATCACCATCTACTTGAGTTTGAACTAGTAGAGCCAGAATAGTCTCCACATAAATTCCCTCTCAATACACTATCATCACTTCACATCAAAGTAATACTCCCTCCTTAGAATCCATTACATATATATCATACACACAAAACTCATATTCATACATCATAGCAACTATCTACTAACGATAATTCATATTTAACCATAAATTGAACCAAAACATCATGAACATGATTTCTAATATCCAATACATCATATTTCACAACACAAGACCATATTTCTTAGTTTCCCTTTTTAACAATATATAATCAAACTTCAAATTATATTACACTAATAATACATAATAAAAAAAATAAACTCTTATTACTCAAAACAACAAGATGTATTTTCTTAACCACAAATCTTTAATTGACAATCTCAATGGTCAAACTGAAGAACCATGTTTGAAGAATTATCTTTCAAACTTTCAGCCTAATCCAACGATTAATGAAGTAGTAATTGTGATTTTCCCGAGATAGCTCAATAGCAAAACCTAGGTGGTGCCCAACACCTAAAACTACACACCCAGCGTCCAAAACTTGGCGCCCACTGCTAGAACCCTTAGAGCTATCTATACTCCATTTTTCGGATGGCACCTAACAGTATTTAGCTGGCGCCAACATTCAAACATTGGAACTCTCTGGAATCCATTTTCAGGTGGCACCCGACAACTCATTGGTTCTGCCTAGCACTATAACCAATATGTAAAAGTTTTAGTGTGTTTAAAACTAGTTCATTAGGTGTATCCAAGTTATTTTAAGGCTTACCTATGCCATATAAGCTCATTCATGTTCAAAAAATATTTTAATACACCAATGCATCAATTTGAAGCGCACCAAACATAAACCATCTATTTTACCCAGTCTCATTTATAATTAAAACGACTCAATCACGTAGGCATATAATCAACATGAAATCAACACAAAGACTAAAATCAACAAGTCATACTTAATAGAATAAACAAGAAAGCAAAGTTCAAAATAAAAACTCTACAAAACTTCATCCACTTATCACAACATTATCCCCAACCTCACAAACATGAAATAATAATAGTTTTAAGATTTAAACCCTCGGTTGGTCATCAATTTTGTTCAAAAATCTCAATTAGGTCATCAGATTTTTTTAAGTCTCAACTTGGTCCTCATTTTTGAAAATATGTTACAATTTGGTCATTTCCATTAATATATATAGTACTAATGACGTTAAAATGACGTGTCACATGTCAGTTCATTATTTTTTGTAACTTTTTTTAATTTTTTTAATTTTTTAATTTAAAAATATAATTACCATGTGTCAAATGAGGAGGTCTTACCACTTGACAAAGGCAATGTAACATGGTAGTGGTAGTGCCACCTATCACATGACACTTGTCCCAATAGTCCTACCACGTCACACTACCGCTGCCACGTGATAGGACACCCTCCTTTCACATGTGACAATTCTATATTTTTAAAATAATTTTAAAAAAATAAAAAAAAATTGAAAAAAATTGAAAAAAAAATTAAAAAAAAAAATCACGAGTTGATATGTGACACATCAACTAACATCGTTAGTGATGTATTAACGAAAATTACCAAATTACAACATATTTTCAAAAATAAAGATCAAATTGAGACTAAAAAACAAATATGATAACCTAATTAGGACTTTTGAACAAAAATGAGGACCAACCAAAAGTTTAAACCTATTTTTAACTTTTACTAACTTTTCTTACTCAAAATGACTCTTCTTCAAAATAAACTCCCAGAACATAAAAACACTATTATTCACAACTAGAAACCTATAACAAAGTTATCTAAATAAACACACATTTAATATAGGTTAAATCATTCAAGAGGTCCCTATTTTGTAGCGAAATCTCAATTAGGTCCCTCCATTTTTATTTGACTCAATTGGGTCCCTAATTTTGAAAAATAGCAACAATTCAGCCATAATCGTTAAAGTTGCTTAAACGACGTTTCCAAATGATGAAGTGGACAAGTAAAACAGATATGTGTCAGTTGATATTGAAATTGTCTGTAGCCTATGTGTCAATTGTTAAATAAAGTGATTGAAGCCCTAAGTTAGTTCATCTTTTTCGTTGAATCCTCCTTCTTCAGCTAGTGCATCTCTTTCTTCAGCTGCAAATGTCGCTTTGCCATTCTTGTTTCTCTTGCACTTGTAATGGTTGGGGGAAGAAGAACCCTAGTGTATCTTCAAGTGGTGTTGGAGGATCGAAGAGTTTGGGGTTACCACCGATTTGCTACTGTGGAGAGAAATCAGTTATAAGAACTGCGAAAATAGCAAAAAATAGCGGGAAACAATTTTGGGGTTGTTCAAAGTACAAGGTGAAAGAGTTTGAAGGTATGTTGTTTGTGGTTTTTAATGCTATAGGGGATAACTATTTATTTAATTTTTTCGCAGAGTGGAAGTGAAGATGGTGGGTGCAATTACTTTAAATGGTGGAGTGAAGATGCCATTGAAGAAAGTGGTAATAGTGAAAAATGCGAAGGAATGGTTGATATTTTGGTGAAGACTAAAGAAAGTGATGGTGATAGGAAAATGATCAGTAATTTGGAGAAATCAATTAAAATATTTGAGAAATGGATGAAGGTGTTGATTGGGATGGTTATTTTTGTTTTTGTAGTTAATGTAATTGTGTTATCAATGCTGATAAAGAATGCATGATTTGTTGTTGCAATCTCCTTTAGTGGTTAGAATTCGTTGTTTAGGATGGTTATTTCCATGTACTATTTTTATAACTGGATTAATGAATTTGGAAGTTCGAAAGAGTTCATTACAATTTCATGAGTACCATGTATTATTTATTGATAACGTAAAGCATCAAACCACATATGGTAATTATAAATCTGATTCTACATGCAATTATTCAAAAGCATCAGACCTCATAATTCATAATGAAAAGTAAATAATAGATTTCATATTAAGAGGTTCTGAGTTCACGCAAAATACATCACAAAAGTGGTGGTCCAGCCATTCAGTAGCAATACAAAAGTTGTGGTCCAGCCATTCAGTAACAATATTAAAAGATGTCTTCATGCAAGGAAAGAAATTAAAAAAGTTGCCAAGTGACCTTAAAGGTTAACAACTTTTACAAAATGAGATAACAAAATACGAAACAACAGATGCAACTTCCAAATATGACATTTAGTGATCATGGTATTCGACCCCTCCCAGTATTGAGTTTCGCTTTGGCGTTTGATGCACCTCGTGATGGATGAGTTGGAGTTGGTTGGTGGGATGGTTGAGGTGGAGTTAGTTGATGGAATGGTTGAGGTGGAGGTGGCTGCTGGGATGGTTGAGTAGGAGGTGGTTGCTGAGTTGGTTGAGTTGGAAGTGGTTGTTGGGATGGTTGAGTGGAAGGTGGTTGCTGAGTTGGTTGAGTTGGAAGTTGCTGGTGAGATGGTTGAGTGGGAGTTGGCTGCTGAGATGCTTTAGTGGGAGTTGGCTGTTGAGATGCTTCAGCTGGACTTGGCTGCTAGGATGCTTCAGTTGGACGTGGCTGTTAGGATTCCCTTAATTGAGCCATATGAATTTCAATTGCTTGCGGACAAGCCCTTTGATTGTGCTCTGTTTGCTTACAAATACGACATGTTTTATGTAAACCACCTTTTCTCAGTCGTGTTTCATCTCTTCTAATCTCCCATTGCTCTAATCTTCTTTTTTTCTTTGACTTGCTTGGAAATATTCTATTCGAGGGGGGATAACACATTAGGATATGGAGTTGTCTCCCATAAACTTTGACCATTGATAGGATAAATTATGGAAGTGTAGATCTCTTCATAGGTGGACTTCCTAAACACAGTTGGGATGAAGTCTTCTCCATTGAGGTTTAGAAACTTCATTGCAGACAGAGAATGACAGCTGGGAATACCACTTATACTCCATTCATGCATGTGCATGATTGTTCGTCGATATTGACAAAAAACCTCTCACATAATTGTGAAATGTGCCTAACTTCAAATAACTTTTGTGCAGACCAGTTGCAACGACACATTAAACAACAATAATCAAACAATATTCATATTTTCAAACAAAACAAAATGCAACACTTACCTAGGAATCCAATATTTTGTTATTTTTGACTCTTCAAATTTGTTCATAATCGTGGGATAGATAGATCTTGATATTGATTGTATCTTCAATCTATTTTTTGCCCACCTTCTCATCAAGTACACACGAATATCCTCCAACATGCTTATCACCGACTTAGTCCTTGTATGCAGTAATACTTATTGAAGGTCTCAGACATATTGTTTACTAAGGTATCAAATTGAGCTTTTGTGGTAAATCGTGATCTTGACCAATATCTATGTCAACCATTAATATTTCAATTAGGATAGAATACAACCACTTTCGCTGGAATTAAAATGACTAAGCATTAAAAACAATGCAATTGAAATTGAAATAACTGGGGGGAATTGCAATCAAATGCTTAAATGTATCCTCGTTGACCTCTTTTATATTTCTCATCTCCCTTTCCCATGCTTGTGGGTGTGTGATTGTAGCTGCTCTCCACATTAGACGCCTTAGACTTTTTATTGGAAATTTCTTTCTAAAATTGGCATCCAAGTGCCTTACACAGAAACGTTAATCAACTCCGTGCAGAGTTCTTGTATGGCTGGAAGTAGGCCCTGCTAATATAAAAATAAATAATACGTTAAAATTGTTGATCTCATATAAATGTAGGAACAAGAACCTGAATTGAAATGTACCTTTTTTTTATCAGATATAAATGTGTACGATGCACACACTGCAACTCCACCAAGTCCCTCAATAAGTAGCTCCAAAAACCAGGTCTAGGAATCCCTATTCTCAACCTCCACAACAGCATATGCAATAGGCAACATTTGGTCATTAGCATCTCGACCAATAGCTGTTAACAACTATCCTCCATATTTTCCTCTCAAGAAAGCCCCATCCAATCCAATTACTGGTCTGCATGAAATGAAATTGTCTTTGCAGGCTTTCAAACATGCATAAAACCTCTTGAATATTGGTTGCCCTTTATTCTCCTCAACATTAACTTTGACTGTTGATCCTGGATTTCTTGCTAGAAGCTCATGTGCGTAATCATATATCCTTTTGTATTGTTCTTTAAAGGACCCTTCAACATTTTGTGTTGCAATTGCTATGGCCCTATAAGCCATACACCTAGAGATACCAACATTCCATTTTCTACTAATTTTTTCACGGATTTCAATTCCCTTTACTTTTAGGTTTTCCCTAACTATTTTTTCTACTTTTTAACTCAGCCACTTTGAACTAAGTATACGTAGGTTGAATTCCCTACTACATGTATGCTTATCTACAATTTTTCGCAACTGCCAAGTTTTAATTACTTCATGTAACCACAATATACAGTCCATGGGCATTTTCCTTTCCCACCTATACATTTTAACCTCACTCGTCTTTTATCATTCTTTACGAACTTTATATTTCTCCCATTTTCCAGAGCATAACTTTTGAGGGCTTCTAAAAGTTTCTCTTTTTCAATGAAATAGGTCTCCACTTCCCATTTATAATCAGCCATTGTCTTGGGCATTGTAAAAGTACCAAAATTCTCGTACCTTTCTTCATCACTATCTACTACATCACTCATATATTGATCAAATATCCATTCATTATCCGACAACCCCCTGACATCATCCTCCACGTTTGTATCATACAGTTGGTTGACTTCTAGCCTAGAAGCAGTATATTATCCACGTGAAACAGATTCAAACTTAACTTTTACATTACCAGACCATTCCTTATTACTTAGTTCATCATCTATATCACAATCAATACTTACATCTAGGTTGTCAATTCTTTCATCCATGCTATCATCAGGTCCAAACTCAGTCCAATTGTGAACATCACCATCTTCTTCTATCTTAGTCTACCTCACACCTTGATACTGAACTCCCTCTTCCCTTAATTGAGCCTCAACTTCAACTTCATAGTGAACTCCAACCTCCCTTAATTCAACCTCAACTTCAGCTTCACACTGAACTCCATCCTCCCTTATCTCAACCTCACATTTAGCTTCACACTGAACTCCATCCTCCCTTATCTCAACCTCACCTTCAACTTGACACTACAAACCATCACTTAAAACAACACCAATATCAGATTGAGTTCCCTATTTCCTTATCTCACAATCACCTTCACATTCAATACCATCTCCTAAAACAACAACTTCACTTTCACATTGAATACCATCTACTGCAACAGGAACACTCTCATACTATCCTCCCTCTTCCCTTAAGTCATTTTCAACTTCAACTTCACCCTGAGCACACTCTCCTAAAACACCTGCACCACCCTCCTCATGTGTGTCAGGTTCATCCGAAAAATATTCCAACATTTCAATCTCCTAGGGTTCTGATAATGTGTGTTCCACAAATAAATGAACCTGACCATTTAGTTTTGCGATATTAACCATATGCATCACACCACTGTCATCACACAGAAGCTGTAGTTTGTCATCTAATACTGAAACGCCTCCAACAGAGAACCATAATTTATTCTCTCCAACATACCCAAGCCCTTTTATCACACTTAAAATAACAAAGTAGCTCCACATGTCTGGGTCAAAGGATAATGTATTACTTTCCCCATATTCGTACCGCAACTTCCCATCACTTAAGAATTTACCTCCATAATGAAAAACCACCTCAAATTCCTCGTCCATCACACAAACACGTATACAAATAGATACATAAACCTAACAAAAAAATAATAACATAAATTAAATACAAACCACACTGAAGAAGACACTTCAACAACACTTTAAACATGGGGGACCACAACGTAAAAGCATTTACACATGGTGGGCCAACAAAACCATATTTAAACACCTTCAACCTATAATCAATATTGTGGTTCCCCCAAAACACACAAACCCCATAACCAATATTCTGGTTCCCCAAAACACAAACACCACAACATGCACCGAACAACTTATTCAAAAATTGACATACTATAAGGAGAAACTCACCTTCTCCGCCCTTCTATTTAAACGAATGTATGATTCAGATGAACGAACACCTCAATTGCACTTGGATTCCAACAGCTTCTCCCCCTAGTCTTCTCTTCGCAGAAGACCCTAAGTCGTTTGCGTTTCCCCCAAATCAAATTTTTGACCCTCTCTTATTCTGCCAATTCCATAATTAATATAATATTTAACACATCATTACTTTGAATCAAGCCACGTCAATAAAAAACAACACATCAGCATGCCTAGTCACTGTTCACTTAATAGTCACTAACGTCGTTAACGATAATGGCCGAATTGTTGCTACTTTTAAAATTAGAGACCCAATTGAGTCAAATAAAAATGGAGGGACCTACTTGAGATGTTGCTACAAAAATGGGAACCTCTAGAATGATTTAACCTTTAAGATATGATATAATAGACCGAGAAGATCCCTTATTTTAACTAATTTATTAAGATTAATGACTAAAACACTCACTAATGCAAAAATGGGATATTAGATCAGACATATTAGATCGGTTGTGGAGGAACCGATCTAACGATTCACGCGGTGGCAATTTTGAAAATAACTTCATTTACATTAGATCGGTTGTGTGGGGAACCGATCTAACGTGTATACATTAGATCGATTTAGCGGGGAACCGATCCAACGTTCTTTTTTTTTAAATTAAAAAAAGGTGACGCTAAACATATGGAATGTCAGACGTACATTCAAAATTGGATGGGGAAATCAAAGAAAATAATTTACATAGAACCTTATATTCATGCGTAAGTTCATCTTAGTCACTTTAGCTATTAATTAACTAATTCAAATCACTAATTATAGTTCTTTTTTAGGTCTCATTGGCAATTGATGATTATTTTTCCAATGAAGAATACTGTAGTTTGGTTATGCTTATTGCACAAACCGATCCCCTTAGCCATGAGAAATATACTACAGAGGTATGTTGGAGTCCCTTTGTAATGTGTTATTTATGTCATGAAATATGTTGTAATTGAATAGTGACTTAAATTTTTAGTGCTTTGAATGTGTACAATGTGTTGGGTGGTAAATCAACTTCATCTTCACAAAATTTCAAAGTGATTTCTCCTAAGGTATAAGTTTCCATCTTTTTATATTGTATGATTTGTACTTTTTTTCATATATTAATTACTATAAATTTGATCTTCTTAGTGTAATATCCAAAAAGAAAGTTTTGAGTGTGGATACTATGTCATGTACTGGATGTGGACCATAGCTCGTGCTGCTCTGAAAGATTCTTAAGATGAGGTAAGGAATCAAAAGACTCCTCTTTGAAACATGTTTTTATGAAATACTTAACTAATATGCATTCATTGCTTTGAACTACAGGTTTTTAACAATGTTGAACCATTGAGATCTGAGAAGATTGATGAAGTAAGAACTGAATGGGCCAAATACTTCTTGCAGCTTAAAAATGTTCATATGTAAAACTTTTCCTTTGTTGCCTTAGTTTTCTTTCACTTAGGAAATATTTTGGTCAAATCCATTGTTGGATTTGAATTGTTGTTTAAATATGTACTCTATAAATTGTTGGAACTGCACTGTTTGTATTTATTTGGTTTTGAATGCAACAGTTTGGTTAGTTGCAATTACAAAACACACTTTTTAAAAAAAACAACAACCATTAGATCGGTTATGGTCTTAAACGATCTAATATATTAGATCGTTTAAGACCATAACCGATCTAATGGTTGCCCGTTTTTTTTAAAAGGTGCTCAACATATTAGATCTGGTTATACCAGAACCGATCTAAAGGACTTCATCATGATGCATTTTGTAATGAATAATGTAAGATCGGATTACAGAAATCAATCTAATATTTATACATTAGATCGGTTTTTTTCAACCCATCTAATAACTAACAGAAATATTACATCGACTTATATTATATCGGTTCCCGAACAAATTTAATACACGTTCCAGAACCGATCTAACCGATCTAACCGATTTAATATCCCGTTTTTGCAATAGTTACTAAAAAAACTTGAAAAGAACAAATCAGTTGGATAAATAAAAGCTTATTATAATTTGAAATCCAGAGTTAGTTCAAAATGCTTCTTATTCTCCCAATTACTCATAAATGCTAAGAAAAGGATGAAGGGTGGAAGTGAATTTGAGTGAAAGTGAAAAAGAAAGAAGTGTTGTCGGTGCACCCCCTCTTTCATTCTTATCCTTACCTCTTTTATTATATTATTATTTTATTATTTCTTTTTCCTTTTGCACTTTACATTTTAATAATTTTTTATATTTGTATTTTATTACATACAAGTAAAGGACTATTGCCACACTATCGAGAGCTATTAAAGGAGGTTTGATCCGTCCCGCAAGTTCGAAAATTCTATAAAATGAATTAAATCAGTCTACAAAAAGTTATTACCTAAATTGAATCTTCCATTCAGATAAAGTGCATTGATCCCATAGTTTTCAATTAATTTGTATAATTAAAAATAAACAAAAACTAGCGTTATTTAAATATATTGTAATTTATATTTATAATAATTATACTTAAAATTTAAAATTATATTTAAAAATTAAATATATTTTTGTTCTCAAAATATTATAAAAAGTTATGTTTGATCTCTCAACTAAATTATGCTACTAAATCATAAAGTATAATGTAAAAGAATTATATAAAGTATTATCTTCCATTATAGAGAGTATTTCCCATGTAAGAATTGAAGTTGTAATAGATTATAATTTAGAGTCAAAATATGTGAAACCCTGTACTCTTTGCCTAAAACATAGCACAAACTCTCCTTCTTTCCACTCTCATCACACACACACACTCTGATACTTCATCAGTCCCTTCTCCATCCACAATTTTCTCCTCCTTCAGTCACAATTTCCTCATTCTTGCATTCAGGTCCTGGAAGTGAAGTCTCAACAGGGCTCTCTGTGGATTCTTATCCTCCATTTCTCTCTTCAAAGTAAGTCAAACCAACTAAAGCTCTTCCTGATTCTCCATACAAAACTCACCACTTGTTTCTAGGTTAACTAAGTCTAACCCTTCTCCTGCAACACTGTGTTGCATTTTCATAGGTTGGATTGAGGTTCTGTGCCCTCACTATTGAGGTGGTGTCTTGCCAAGTCAAAAATCAAAAAAAGGTAAGGGAAGCTAACTATTTGCTCAAATTACGTATAAAGATCGTCTTTGAGGACTTTGATTTCATGATTTTGTGTTTGTTTGATGCCTGGATCACTTGTTTGTGTTGAATTGGGATTTTGGTATGAATTTCGTGGCTCTGCATGTGAAAATAGATTGGAAATCTGATGTTTTCGCCCAAGCGAGCAACCTTCGCCTGAGCGAAAACACCAGAAACTCACCCCTGTTACTACGTGAGGACTCGCCTAGGCGAGCTGGTTTCGCTTGAGCGAGAACCACTCTCGTCTAAGCGAAACAACTTAACCTGAGCGAGAAATTGCTCAGATTTGGAGTTGCCCTCTGTTTGGGGTCTCGCTCAGGCGAGAGTGACACGCCTAAGCGAGATAACCCTCTCGCCTAGGCGAGATCTTCTAGATTGAGCGAGTTCCACTACAGAATTATATTTATTTCTCTATTTTAAATGAATGAAGCTATATTAAAGGAAATAATGTGATGTTTGTTCATACTATGCTTGGATTGTTATGACTGATAGTATATGTGGTGGAATTGTATGGAATTGGATCATTAGAAGATGTGATTGAACTAGGATTTCAAGGGAAATTCTAAAGGGAATGTTTTAGTGAATGTAAGGGCATAAGGACTCAGTTTTGGTTGGTATCTTGACGCTCCAATAACCATTAAAACTTATATAGCGTATAATGGATTATGTCGTGAGGAGAGGAGGTCCTAGTCTTTGGACCTGATCAGTCTTAGACGCGAAGGGAACATACCCTAGGAGTGGTTGGATGATAACCCCTTGTGCCCAAACTCTGCAGAGTTTGGGAATCGTCACATGTGCAAGCCACCAAGAGCTCTGATGTCTCTTACATAATCCTGATATTGAGTCTAGAGTCATGTATATGTACTGTATTTGTGGTGGTTTAATTAATTCTGACGAATGTGATAAGTTCTTGATTGATATTTATTATTGACCTGTATGATTTCTCTTAATCAAGTTAGCTTACCCTTCTTGCCTATGTTTGTGTTTTCCCCTTTTGCAATGATCGTCTAGTTTTGGTGTGAGCAGATAAAAGTATAGGTGAAGACACTCCCCTTCTGGATAGGAGTTGATATGTGGCATGGGATATTTAACAGTAGTCTCTATTCCATGTTTTGCTTAAACGTGGGGTGTTTTGTTAACCCTTTCTTAGTATAGGCTGTAAATATAGCTGGTGCATATATGGTTATTTTGGATGACTGTATTGATACTCTATATCAGCCTATTCCTACTGTCTGCTTTAATTAATTCATGATATAATGTTTTGTTTAGTAGCGTAAAAAATATTAAATGAGATGTTACAAAATATACTAAAAAATCTTTAATCCTGTATTTAATTATTTTATTTAAAATTTAAAAAGAATATTTAAATAAATTTACTTTCATTATTTTTTATTTATTTTTAAAACAAATCAAAATAACATGTTGACCCAGCGTAAAATTGGTGAACTGTTGCAACAAAGACCGACTCAGAATATCCAAGCAGCAAAGGAACAATTTGGAAAAGGCATTTCACTTTTGTTTTCTCTTTTCTACTTCAAAAAACTATAAATACATCCCATTTTTATTTGAAAATTCATTTGAAAAGAAATTGTTGTCCCTTTTACAAACCTCTTTTCTAATTAAATGTAATTCTTTTCTAATCAAAACATCATTAATTAACTAACATCACATGTTCTTTCATTAAATGTTAAACATGAAGAAGAGACAGACACTGCTGAGGCGGTGGTGAAGATAACATAAAAAAAACAAAAACTGAAGTGTGTGTGTGCGTTGCGGAAGATGCAGAACGCACTTCATGTCTTCTACTTGATCACATTCAGAATACATTTCATGTCCCTTTTATCATATTCCATAATTACTGAGAAGAAATAACCTTATGTTGAATCATTCACACTCACACAACTATGACTAATCACCTTGTTTTTTGTGCTTTCACTGTGCTTGCTCTCACTTACACTCTTCAGTTTCAAGCTCATGCTTCTCCTTCAGGCAAACCTGTTTTTCCTTATTTGTTTTATTTATTTTCAAAAGGGTATCCTAAAGTTTGATCCTATATGTGATTTCACCGATTGGACACTTTGAATGAGCATTTGGGGAATGTTTTTCTTTTATATCCATTTTGTTTTTCCAATTTTGTTATAGTGCTGATTTTCAATGAAATTTAATTTAACCCTTTTGGCTTTCTTTTTCTTTAAGAAAATCCCTTACATATTATGTAATTTGTTCACAAAGTTGATTTTTTTTTTTGTTCCTGTAATTATGTATCAGGATCATTGATCGAGCATCTATCTTCACTTCTCAAATGGAGAAGGTCAAACTCAAAGACATCTCAGTCAGGTTGGATGTTTTCTCTTAAATTTTCTCACTTTTTTGATAATCATTTAGTTGAATTCATCTTGTATGGTTTTTCATGTTTATGTGGCTCACGGTGTGATTTCATTGTTGCTTTTCAGATGAGAATGTTCTTCAATTTGAGAATGGTTATGTAGTGGAGACTGTTGTTGAAGGAAATGATATTGGGGTCGTTCCTCATAGGATCCTTGTTTCTGCCGAAGATGGTGAAATCTTTGCTGTTGATGCAATTAATAGCAACATTGTTCGAATCACCCCGCCCTTATCCCAATGTACGGTTGCTTCTGTCATCTTTCCTTGTGTAACTATCAAATTCCATTGTTTGGTACATGACAGTTTTGCATACAAACTTTTCAAGTTGGTTTTGTATTTTATAGACTATTATAGTGGGTATTCACCAGGTCTCATAGTAATATAAGAGAGCAAGAACACAAAAGAATTATTTGAGTAAAAAAAGTACTACAGAAACAAAGAGTTCTTGTGGAGATGTCAATGTAACTCACTAAAGTCTCTTGGATGTATAGGAAGCTTAGTGTTATTGTCATTAAAGAAGTTTGCAGTTTTGTCTATAAAAAATTTCACGAGAAGGGTTTAAGATTTGTTTACAAAGAATTATACGAAAAGAGTTTGCTGTTTGTTCACAAAAATTACATGAGAAAAGTCTACAATTTTGTTCTGTTTGTACGAAGGTTTGCAGCTTTTATCAAAAAAATCGCATTTTGAGTATTTTTTTGTTGAGTATCAGTGGGTGTAGACCTTGTTGTGTAGACCTTGAGATGTCAACATAATAAGAATGATGATGAAAAATAATATTGGTTTAAGTCTTTTGAATAAGGAAACAGAAAATGAAAAACTTGGAAAGCTTTATTGTACTTGGTTTAGGGGTTTATGGGTTTATCATAGCATGAGATTTTTCTAGTTAATGGAGTAGAATTTTAGAGTTATTGAGTGATTACAGTGATTTGTTTTTAAGATATTGTACTTCATAGTTAACTCTGTTTGTCTCCATGTTGGTACAGATAGTAGAGGAAGATTGGTGGCGGGGTCGTTTCAAGGCTACACTGGTCATGTAGATGGAAAACCAAGTGATTCTCGTTTCAATCATCCCAAAGGCATAACTGTGGATGATAAAGGAAATGTCTATGTTGCTGATACACAAAATCTAGCTATCAGAAAGATTGGAGATGCTGGTAAAGAATAACAATATCAGAACTGAGTTTTAATATAAAATTGCCAATAAACACGGATATAGAAGTGTTGCATTAGTAGTCATGAGAATTGTGAAAAGGTATCAGTTACTAATTTTTGCAAATATTTTCTAGGTGTGACAACCATTGCTGGAGGAAAGTCAAATGTTGCAGGCTACAGGGATGGTCCCAGTGAGGATGCGAAGTTCTCAAATGATTTTGATGTTGTGTATGTTCGTCCAACCTGTTCCTTGTTGGTCATAGATAGAGGAAATGCTGCTCTTCGCCAAATCAATCTCAACCAGGAGGATTGTGATTATCAATCTAGTTCAATTTCTGTTACAGGTTTAAATTCTTAATCTTTTTGTTTGACGTATGTAGCAAAATTTCTGTTACAGGTCACTGTGTATCTTAAATGTTATATTTATTTCTAACTCCCTGGTGAGGTCAATGAAAGAAAGCGAAAATTTCAATAAAAAAATGAATTTAAGCTACATTTTGTTGCCCTTGGTGGGGTTGTTTAACATTTTGTGAAAAGGTTGTTCTGTAAATCTGTTCTTGTGTTTGCTACTAGCAAATGTGAATTGTCTGCAGTGCTGTGCAGTAAAGTGAAGAAAGAAAATGGGCATCATGTAAATTTGAAAAGGAACTTTGAGTCTGCTGTCAATTTTCTTTTGGGGCTAAAGCTTGAAGTTGTTTATGTAATCCATGAATGCTTTCTCTACAGCGTTCTTCAATATTTATAGTTCCATTCTTTGATTTTCTGCAGATGTCCTCACAGTTGTTGGTGCTGTTTTAGTAGGATACGCTACATGCAGGTTTCAGCAAGGATTTGGATCATCTTTCTTCCCCAAAACAGTATGTCTATTTATGCCTTTACTGTCATTTATGTAGGGTTCATAGTAGGATCCCCCCACTAGGGCCGACTCAAGATCCAAACAGGTAAAGTCATTGCTTCAGGCCTTCAAGACAAAAATGTCTCAATTTTTTTAGTACTAATTACTTTAGGTGTCTCCAAGTAGAAGAACAAAGATTATTTTTTAGTACTAATTTCTTGAGGTTTCTAAGAAAAAAATACTTTATTCTTAAGTTTGTTTTAGGTCTTTCAAACCTTGAGCCGTCGTGATGCCAACAAGTATTGTTTTGCTGTGCCTTAGCATTTCATTCTGTCATGTTGCAATAGTCATGTTATGTTCATTTTTAAGAAAACATGTTCTTGTTGGTTGACTAATTACACTGCATGCATAATGCAGCCATCATCAAAAGGTGAATTCAAAGGCCAAGACCATAAGGGGGAGACAAAATGGCCATCTTTTAGACAACTTCTTGTGTATCTTTCTAATTTCTCCCTCAAAACATTTAGTTCTTTCTTTCGATTCATACCATGGCGTTCCAAATCCGACAGCACCAAGAGAGGCTTGACACCGCAAAATGATCTTCTTAAGATGCCGGAAGATGAGGTAGAGGAGGTCCCCATGGCAGATAGGCAAAGGGCTTTTGATTCACTTCTTACAGAAACTAAGCAAGTTCACACTCCGAGCACAGCTGAAAAATATTCACAAATGAGGCCTGCAAAGATAAAATCAAGCTCTTCCAAGGATCCCTCTTTGTTAAGAAAGCACCATTCATTGAAAAAACAGGAGTATGCTGAGTTCTATGGATCAACTGAGGTTCCATCTCATGCCAAATCTAAGAGCCAGAAGCAAAGGTCTAAACATCGCAAACGAGAAAAGGTTGGACATGTTCTTTCGGAGGGTGTTGGAGCAGAGAAAAAACCAGTTGAGATGAGGGGTGTTGATTATGGTAATCCGAGGTTTGAGCATTACAATACGAGGACCAAGTATGTACCTGAGGATTCCTTCCTTTTCAATCCTCATTAACAGGGTTTACACCTTTTTCTTGGTTCATACATGAATATCTGATGAAATTGAAGCAAGGAAGATATATTCAAACTAAAGTTTCTACACTTAGCCAAGCATTCAGAGGAAGATATATTCTTGCTGAAGTTTTTACACTTAGCCAAGCAGGTGATGTGATCATTAAGCACTAATGCACCAGATTCCATCAGCAATTAATTTGACTTGACTTGGGCGAGAGTAATAAGATGAGAGTAGTAATAAGATACGTGATAAGTTCTCGTGTTTCTTTTTAGAAAAACATGCAGATTGGGACATAGTTTTTGATCCCCTTACTTGACAAGTTGTAATAGAATTAGCTTCACTCACTTACCAAACTACTCATCTCAAGGAGATTACTACATGCAAAAAAAGAGAGATAGGATTACTACATCTTACATCTTCTGAATTGTTTATTGACTAAAGAAGTAAAGCTTACTGCAACTCTGTGATGCTAAACAAGTGCAAAGATACTGTCCCCACCAGGAGGAAAACCAGGAACTGAGTTATAATTGTTCAGATAATCAGTGTTTTGCAGTTTTGATGTTAGTGAAACTACTAAGGTGGTTGATTCAGATGTAATCATTGTTTATCAAAGTTGTACAATCAAGATATGATAATGATCATACTCAATCACTAGTAGTATACAATTAACTCTTAAAGCGTTCAGAATCTTTATTCCATCCTCTCCCCAGAGGAAGAAAAACTAGCAAAACAAATTACTCTGTCTCGGTATTTCCACTTTTTGCATCTTCATTTGTGAGTAAAGAATTGCAGAATATAAATTATCAATAATAATAAAGCAATTCAAATGTAAGTAAAAGATGACCAGGAAGATGAATTGAAACAAAAGATAATGATCATGATAATATACACATAATCTCCACTTTCATTAGTTGTCTCATAGATATAACTTTTTTTTTATAGAGATTTTGTATAGAGTTTCTGATACGGAATACTGTATGAAAGTTTTTATTTGTAGTCTTAGTTAACAGTTTTTCTAATTAATATATTATTGTTTCGATGAAAATTTTCTTGTCAATTAATTCTTCACGTAAAAGAAAAGAAATTTTTATGTATGAAAAGAAATATTTATGTATGTAGTTTTTTATTTATTTATACTTGTAATCTTTAAGATTTTTAGTTTTAAGCATGTCATATTTTTATATATATAAAAAATACTAATGTGTTAATTAAATTTATACAGTTTTTTTTTTTTTGTTTATGATGGATTATAAATCATGTAGAACAAACTATTTACTGAAAATTTCATTGAGACAATTTTTCACTCTTTGTTGAATTGATGACAATTTTTCATCTAAAATTTGTTTTTGAGTTTCCTAGGATAACCTCTCAAATTCGACTATCTCATAGACCTTTTCTTTGAGACTTGGTTGAACTTATCTTAAGAAACACCTTCCTACCACTCAATTTTTCTCAAATTCTTTCTTATTCCATCACTTATGTTATTACATTTCATCTACACCATTTGAGTATCTCGAGCTTGAAAGAACTCTATCATGTAGTTTAAGTGATTAGACCAATAAACATAAAAATAACTTTTGTGTTTCTTTCTTTCCCTATATCTTTGAACTACACTTTATTATAATCTACATTAATATGGAAAGGAGATTTATTACGAAAATACATGTTCAATAGCTTTTAAACAAGTAAATCAATCAAGTCCTAAAGTTGCATATATTGCATTCCATCGGACAAAAAATGTATTAGTTGATCACTTGCAATGTAAAGATCTTAAAAGAATTAAAAATATACAATTCAACTGTACTTTCTTGTGTTTTTACTATTCTCACAATAAGATAGTCTTGCCAAGATTAAGATTCAATCGCATAAATATGTTTACAAAGTTCTTGTCAAGATTGAGATTCAAATAATCTAGAATGGATTAAGCTTTCGTTTGCAAATAAAGGAAGGTGATGCAGAAGCTCTTCCATGATTTTATAATTGACTCGACATCATGATCATAAAGATCACATGAGACCGTTTGCCTAATAATATTAAGTTTGAACAATTCATCTTACGTGTTATTATTTGTTAGTGTGTATAAATATAGTTTATTATGTCTTTAATAGATTATTCTATACTTTTAATACATAAATGTTAGGGATTCTCAATTACCCCCTGTAAATAGGAAATATCATATAATCCCTCTCCCTTGATTGAATATTAATGTAGATATATTCTATAGTGCCTATTTAAGAAGAAGGGATTGCAAAATAAAATTAAGCCTTTCTAAGATACACTTTTGAGTATTGGAGTATGTTTTCATATATCGTAATATTGTGACATGGTATCAGAGCTACAACTCTAAACCATGGGTCATTCTTGTGTTCTTCATCCCGGTCTTCTTCTTCAACCTGTTATCGAGCTTTGCTGCCTCCATCTTCATCACGTTGTTCACAATCGCTGGTTTCGAACTTGTGATTGACGTTCGTAATCGGTGGAAGTTCTTAAACCTATTTGTTTCTTGGTTCGTTTCGGTTTGTGCTCGATGGTGATTTGCGAATCTGTTCTTGTTCCGACTTTGACTCTTCGTGTCACTATGATTGTTGTGTTTGCGAATATGTTCTTGTTGGCGACATTGACTCTTTTTCGTGTCATTGTGATTGTCGGGTTTGCTTCGATTCTTTCTCATTGTTCGTCCTTGCTATTGCACGCTCACAATATTTTGTTCTGGTTTGACGTTCTTCGTTAATCACAACGCCTTTACTGTCTTCTTTGGTTTTGATTTTCGAAACCCATTCTCTGTGTCTTTGTTCATAATGGCCTCATAAAACTCAACGCTTTCTGGTTCGATTTAATGGAAAATATTATGCTGCTTGGGTGTTCCAATTTAAGCTCTTTGTGAAAGGAAAAGAATTATGGGGTCATATTAATGGCAAATTTCCCGCACCGACAACTGCAACAGATTTGGCAAAATGGAAAATGAAAAATTCCAAAATCATGACCTGGATTCTTAGCTCTATTGAGCCTCATTTTATTCTTAATTTTCATCCTTACAACAGTGCTAAGGATATGTGGGATTATTTGAAAAAGGTTTATCATCAAGCTAATGCAGCTCAAAGGTTTCAATTGGAGTATGAGATGGCTAATTTCACACAAGGAAGTCTATCAATTGAGGAATATTATTTTGGTTTTCAAAATCTTTGGGCTAAATACTCAAATACTATTTAGTACCTTTCACATATGCATCTTGCCTTTCACATATTGTCTTGTTTTTTCTCTAGTTTGTGTTGATGATAGACAACTAAATAAAATGTGGTATAATCGTTTAAGCCATCCAAATTCTCATGTACTTAGTACCTTGTTTAAATATGATTCTTTGGGCAATAAAATCTCACCTGTTTCGTTTGATTGTACTACCTGCAAACTTGGTAAAAGTAAAACTTTACCCTTTCCTCATAATGCATCTCAGACAAATAATTATTTTAACATTATTCATAGTGATGTTTGGGGGATTTCTCCTATTGTATCTCATGTGGGTTATAAGTATTTTGTCACATTCATAGATGACTACAGTCGATTTACTTGGGTATATTTTCTTTGGTCTAAAGCAAAAGTTTTCTTTGTTTTTCAACGTTTTATTTCTCTCCTTAAAACTCAATTCTCTGCTCACATAAAAATTTTAAGATCATATTTTGGAGGTGAATATTTGTCTAATGCATTTCAAAGTTTTCTTCAAAATGAGGGAATTATATCTCGGCGTTCTTGCCCTTCCACACCACAACAAAATGATGTTGCTAAAAGAAAGAACTATCATCTTCTTGATGTTGTTCTCACTCTTTTGCTAGAATCTTCTATTCCTCCTTGTTTTTTGTGTGAAGCTCTCTCCACTATTGTTCATTTAATAAACGGTGACCATCTCCCACTCTACATAATGTTTCTCCTTTCTATAATTTTTTGGATATTCTCCTTCTTACTTTAATCTTCAAACTTTTGGTTCTGTTTTTTTTGTGCATCTTGCTCCTTATGAATGTCACAAACTCACTAATCAATATGTTAAGTGTGTTTTTCTAGGTTATGCTATTAATAAAAAAAAGGTTATATTTGCTATGATCTGCAGCTTCGTCGCCTTAGAGTTTATAGGAATGTGGTGTTCTTTGAAAATAAGTTTTTCTTTCCCTCCTATGTAGCACCATCGTCTTCATCTTTCTCATTTATGCCACATTTTTTTAGACTCTTCTCACATTGTGGAACGGTTCAAGCCTGGTTTAGTGTATACAAAGCGTTGTCTTCCTTTTGGTACCCTTCATGATTCTGCTCCGACACTTGATTCTATCCCTCCGTCGGCACTTGATCCTGTCACATCTGTTTTACCTCTTTGTCGGTCCATTCGATCATTAAAACCTCATGATTGGTATGGTTTCTTTACACCTATTTCTTTATCCACTACATTGTCGTCTATTTCTATTCCTTCTAGTTATACCCAAACAATGGAACATGACTGTTGGAAAAGGCAATGCAAGAAGAACTACATACACTTCAAAAAAAATCAAACATGGGATATTGTGTCTTGTCCTCACACATTAAAAGCTATTGGAAGTAAATGGGTGTTCTCTATCAAACTTCAATTTGATGGCTCATTAGATCACTATAAAGCTCGACTAGTCGCTCTTGGTAATATACAAGAGTATGAGATTGATTATGAGGAGACATTTTGTCTTATTGCTAAAATGACTACAATTCGAACTATGCTTGCTATTGTTACTTCTCAATCTTTGCCATTGCATCAAATGAATGTGAAAAATGATTTTATTCACGGTGATCTCAAAGAAGAAATCTACATGAAACTTCCCTCTGGTAATGTTCCTTCTTCCTCTTCTGATGTTTGTAAACTTCGATGTTCCTTGTATGGGCTTAAACAGGCTCCTCGGGCTTGGTTTAAAAGTTTCGTACTACTCTGCTTAAGTTCTCTTTTACGCAGAGTCAATATGACTATTCTCTTTTCTTTCACAAGTCTCCCGCTAGTATCATTCTCCTTTTGGTTTATGTGGATGATCTCATTATTATAAGAACTGATCAAGAGTTAATTACTAAGTTGCAAACTGAGATCCATGCAACATTTCACATGAAAGATCTTGGATAACTCACATATTTTTTGGGATTGGAGGTCCATCATCGATCCAATCAATTTTTTTTAAACCAACAAAAGTATATTCAAGATTTAATCAAATTGGCGGGTTTAGCGGGAACTACATCAATTGATACTCCTATGGAAGTAAATGTCAAGTACAGGAAAGATGAAGGAGTTCTCTTGCTTGATCCCACTCTTTATTGACATTTGGTAGGCAGTCTTATCTATCTCACCACTACTAGTCCTATCATTTCATATGTTGTTCACCAGGTCAGCCAATTTATGTCTTCTCCTCGTCATCTTCATTTTGTTGTGGTTCTTCGTATTATCTGATATCTTAAAAGATCATCTACACGTGGGTTATTCTTTCCCAAAGCCTCATCTTTACAACTTATGGCATAAGTGATGCTGATTGGGCAGGATGTTCGGACACTCGTAGGTCTACTACTAGTTGGTGTATGTTTCTTGGTGATGCCTTAATTTCTTGGAAATGTAAGAAGCAAGATCGTGTTTCTAAATCTTTTATTGAGGCTGAATGTCATTCAATGTCATCTGCTTGTGCTGAAGTTGTATGGTTATGTAGTCTTTTGGACCAGCTTGGGTTTTCCCAACCTACATCTACACCTCTTCATGCAGACAGTACAAGTGCTATTCAGATTGCTGCAAATCCAGTGTTTCATGAACGTATCAAGCATATTGAAGTGGATTGCCATTATATTCGAGAAGCCTTGACCAACAATGTCATTTATCTTCCTTACATCTCCACTGATCTTCAAGTTGCAGATATCTTTATCAAAGATATGACTTGATAACGTCATCAATTTCTTGTTGGCAAATTGTTGCTGATTGATTTACCAACATCACTTTGAGGGGGATTTAGTGTGTATAAATATAGCTTATTCTATCTTTAATAGATTATTCTATACTTTTAATACATAGTTATTAGGGATTCTCAATTACTCCCTGTAAATAGGAAATATCCTATAACTCCTCTCTCCTTCACTGAATATTAATGTAAATATATTCTATAGTGACTATTTAAGAAAAGAGGGCTGCAGAATAAAAATAAGTCTTTCTAAGATACACTCTTGAGTATTATAATATTGTGACATTATTGTCTTCGCTTGTATTGAACATTTAAACTTAATTGTCTTAAATTTTTTCTTTTGTTATTTTGCTTTTAGATTCCTTGTAGAGAGAACCTTATGTGTATAGACATGACTCAATATCTTGTAATATAAATAAAATGCTTTATTTTAATTTTATTATTGTGTTTTCTATTTTTTTATTGTTGTGAACCTAACAGTAAAATATAAATATCAAATATGTTGATACACTTTATTTAGATTTTATCTATCAATAAGAAAACTCTCACCTAACAAGATGCACATAAAAAGAACCGCTCACTAGAATTCGACAAATATACTAAAGACATATATTCCTAGAAGAACACAAGAACAAAGACTACATGTGAAAGGAAAACAACCTTCGACGTTTATTCAATTCAATGCCCTTTGTTATTCATTGAAAAAAAAAATCAATTAGTCATTGACAAGTTGAATTTCAAAGTCAACAAAATAAAAGGTTTGAATATATAAAGACTGAAAAATGTGAGAGAATATTGTTTATATTTAAATCATACATACACAATTCATAACCAAACACTGCAGTATTTTTTTATTTTTCAGCATCAGCAAAAATGAATTATTCTTGAAATTTTTTAATATTGGATAGCTCTCTACCTATATCACTATTAACCTAATTCAGAGTGTTCACATTGCATAGACAGACAAGTTAATGTTTAAAAAGATAGACTCGTATTCCTGATTTGTTGGTTAGTTTGATTCAGGTTTATCTACTTAGACTAACTAATATTTAGGTTACTATAACAACTTTTCTTGTTACATAATTTTACTTTTGTATTATCATAAATGAGATCATTGATAAAGATATGTATTTTCCCATGAAAAGGGACATTTTCGTTACTAACGATTTCTAGACTATAACAAACTATTTTTACGTAGACTTTGACTTAAAACAATGTAAATAACTTTGATCATTGTTTAAATAGGGAAATTTCGGGGAATTTACTATACTTTTACGCCATTAGACAGAGTAATACACAGATTTCAAAGTTAGTTACTCAATAATATATCATTGGGTACTTTTCTGAAGCTTTAGTCCAAGATAATTGAAGAATGACTTTTAAATCTGACCAGTAATTGGTACAAATAAAATTACTCTAATAGTTAAAAATACAAAAGAAAAAAAAGACTATCTTAATTTATAAAACTAAAACTGAAATATAACACAAGTTTATAAATTTTTAATGGTTAAAATACTTATAAGAAATTCAAATCTTATTTAAGTTGACATTATGGACAGAGAAACCTGGTATATAGTGAGTTAACAGCATTGTTCCTAGACACCCAACACTCTTTCATTATGTTCCTACCTTTCTCATTTCCTTTTTCTCTCAATCCTCTTTCATTCAGATTCTGGTCATCTATTCTTTCATAAATCTCACTTCAACTTTCATCATAAAGCTTGCAAATAGGTACTTTTTCTCTTTTAACACTACTTTTGCCTTTTGCTTTTTCTTAATAAGTATGTCCGAGACATGTAGGTAAATATGTCTCGGTATGAAAGTCTATGTTAGATTTACTAGAAATAAGACAATTCCAACACTTTTGAATTATCAATTTCTTTTTAGCTTGCTTGTGTGTTAACTACACATCATGGTGAGGTTCAACTTGGTCATGATTTGCTTTTCTTCCATGTTATATGCTGTTAATGCACTGAATAATGACGGGGTGGCTCTTCTGTCACTCCAGAATCATTGGACATTTGTGCCTCCTTCCATAAACTTGAGTTGGAATGCTTCTGATTCCACTCCATGTTCTTGGTTAGGAGTCCAGTGTGACAATAACAATAGTGCAATCTATCTTAACCTCTCTGGAAACTCAATTTCAGGTCTTCTGGGACCTGAAATTGGACACTTGAGTCACTTGCAAACACTTGACTTGTCCTTAAACAACATCTCAGGGAACATACCCTCTGAGTTAGGAAACTGTAGTCTGCTTCAAAACCTTGACCTTTCTTATAACAGTATCACAGGAAACATACCTGATAGTTTGAAAAACCTGCAGAATTTAGTCTCTTTCAGTGTTCCATACAATAGTCTAACAGGTCAAATTCCTGAGTTCTTGTTTCAACTTCAACACTTGGAAGATCTTCTCCTGAACCAAAACTCTTTCACTGGTTCCATTCCAATGAATGTTGGGAACGGTTCAGAAATTGTGATACTGTATCTGGATCGTAATCAGTTGTCAGGAACTATTCCACCTTCCATTGGAAACTGCAGCAAATTAGAGGAACTGTATTTGGACTATAACCAGTTGCATGGAGTTCTACCTGAAAGTGTTAACAATCTTCAAAGTGTTGTTAAGTTGAGTTTCAGTAATAATAGACTTGAGGGTACCGTTCCATTATTAGGATCTAGCACATGTAAAAGTTTACAATATTTGGATCTGTCAGTGAATAAATTTAGTGGAGGCATGCCTTCAACCTTTGGGAATTGCAGTGGATTAAGAGAAATTTATGCTTTCAACACAAGTTTCGGAGGCAGCATTCCATCATCCTTAGGCCAACTAACACAACTTTCTATTCTTCGCCTTGAAACCAATCAATTTTCTGGTCAAATACCTTCAGAAATTGGTGATTGTAGGTCATTGCAAATGTTGATGTTGAATAACAATGAACTTGAGGGAGAAATTCCAAGTGAATTAGGAAAGCTGAGTCAGTTGCAAGATCTTAGACTTCATTACAACCATTTGACAGGTGGAATTCCAGTGAGCATTTGGAAAATTTCTAGCCTTCAGCAAGTGCATGTGTATTACAATAACCTTTCTGGTGAGGTGCCTTCAGAATTGACAGAACTCAAACAACTGAAAAAACTTGGCTTGTTCCGAAACCAATTCTCTGGAGTCATTCCTCAAAGCTTAGGAATCAATAGCAGTTTAGAGGAGTTAGATTTCTCATATAATCACTTCACTGGTAACATTCCTCCTAATCTCTGCTTTGGACAGCAATTATCTAAGCTAATCCTGGCTTCAAATCAATTGCAAGGTGGTATTCCTCCTGACATAGGAACATGTACAACACTGACTAGATTAAGGCTTGATGGAAACAACTTAACTGGAGCTTTACCTGATTTTACAAGCAATAGTAGTCTCACCTACATGGACTTCAGTGGGAACAACATCAATGGAACAATTCCATCAAGTTTGGGAAACTGCATAAATCTTACCACTGTTAGTTTTTCTCACAACAATCTTTCTGGGATCATACCCTTTGGGCTAGGAAACCTTGTGAACCTTCAAAAGTTGAACCTTTCTCAAAACAAATTAGAAGGTCCTTTGCCACATGAGCTGTCAAACTGTAAGAAAATGCAGTACTTCGATGCTGGATTCAACTCTCTGAATGGTTCATTCCCATCTAGTTTGAGAACTTGGACAGGGTTGACAACATTGAATCTAAGGGACAATCATTTCACTGGTGGTATCCCAACTTTCTTATCAGAATTTGAAGGCCTTTCTGATCTGCATCTTGGGGGAAATGATTTTGGAGGCCAGATTCCTAGATCAATTGGTGAGATGCAAAATCTTCTTTATGAGTTGAATCTAAGTGCTAATGGGTTGACAGGTGAAATTCCTCCTGAGATTGGGAAACTGAAACTACTGCAAAGCTTGGATATTTCTCTCAACAATCTGACTGGAAAAATTGAAGTTCTTGAAGATCTCTCTTCACTGATTCAACTCAATGTTTCATACAATTCTTTTTCTGGTCCTCTTCCAGACACACTAGTGAACTTGCTCCATTCTTCTCCCTCATCATTCTTGGGAGTTCCTGGCTTATGTGTTAGATGTTTTTCCTCAAATTGTTCAAAAAATAACAGCTTGAAGCCATGTGACGAGAACAACACTACAAATAAAAAAGGGCTGAGTAAAGTTAAAGTTATGTTGATAGCAGTTGGATCTTCACTACTGATATCAATTCTGTTACTTGGTCTTGTTTACCTGCTATACTACAAGCAAGATGTGAAGATTTTTCCCGAACAGAGATCTTCAACTTTGTTCAAGAAGGTGATGAAGGTCACAGAGAACCTAAATGATAGGCATGTTATTGGGAGAGGAGCACATGGAGTTATTTACAAAGTTGAATTCAGTGTGGACGAAGTTTTTGTCATAAAGAAATTTCCCTTTGCAGAAAACAGAAAACTGATCACTAGCATGAGCACAGAGATTGAAACCACTGGGAAGATAAGGCACAAAAATCTAGTGAGAATAAAAAACTTCTGGTTAAGAAAGGACTTTGGTCTAATCTTGTACAAGTACATGGAAAATGGAAGTCTTCATGATGTTCTGCATGAGAAGTTTCCACCACCACCTTTGGAGTGGAATGTGCGCTATGAGATTGCAGTTGGAATTGCTCATGGACTTGCATACCTCCATCATGATTGTGACCCTTTCATAGTGCACAGAGATATCAAACCAAAGAATATACTTTTGAATTCTGATATGGTGCCTCATATTGCTGATTTTGGCATTGCAAGGCTTCTAGACCATTCCTCTTATTCATTGCAATCTTTCTCTGTTCCTGGTACAGTAGGCTACATTGCACCAGGTAATTCTTCTAGTCTTTGTTTATCACGTTTACTCTAATCTCTCACTTTTAAATATTATGGTTAAATATGTTTCTATTCCATTAACTTTGACGCGAAATTGGAATTCATTTTTGTCTGAAACTTTGATATATTTTGGTCTCTAAACTTTAAAAATAAACATATAGTATTTTTAACCCAATTATATTAAATTTTGTTAACGTGTCAAACCCGTTTTCTAGCTAATGTTGAAGCGAGAACGTGTCAAACGGTGTAAATAATTCAAATAGTAACATGAAATGCGGTTTACACGTAAAAAAAGTTCAACATAATCGGTTAACAAAACTATATTCATTCATTTTTAGAATTTGGTATCAAAGTTTTGAATACAGACGAATTTCAATTTTGCATTAAATTTCATGTATTAAAAATATATTTAACTCTAAATATGAATTCTTCATTGGAATAACTCATGTTTATCTTGGTATGCATCAGAGAATGCTTATTCACCAGTGATGAGTAAGAAGAGTGATGTGTATAGTTACGGAGTGCTTTTGCTAGAGCTGATATGCAGAAAGAAGGTGCTAGATGATCCTTCATTTATGGAAGGAACAGATCTTGTGGGGTGGGTTACATGTACCTGGGAGAAAACAAAAGGCATTGATGGAATTGTTGACTCAGGGCTTGAAGAGGAACTTTTGGATTCAAATTTGAGGGAACAAGTTGAAAAAGTGCTTTTGATGGCATTGAGATGTACTGATAAGCATCCAGGTGAGAGACCAACAATGAGAGAAGTGGTCAACGAGTTGATGGATACATGCAAAGATCCTGACACGAAGAAGAGTAGCCAAATGTTGACTAGGACATTCACTCTGTAAAAAGGGAAAAATAGTTAAATAGATCATGAGTATATAAATAATGATTTCTAATGTATAGATGAAATTGTATGAATGAATTTCTTTCGTGGATTAAAATTTTTTATAACCAAATTTGGTTTTTAACTAAATAACACGATTAAAATGATTTCATAAGCAAGACTTCAAATTACTAAAATCATACGACTTTTAAGTTTTCTTTCTTTATATACAAGTGGTGTTTTATACATACCACTTCGATTCTTTATTGGTTTTATATAGAAATTGTATTTTTTTACTAATGACTTCTACTTTCTCTACTTTTTATATAATTTAAGAATATATATATATATATATATATACTATTTCAACTTTTAGAAGTCGGCTTTCATCTACTTTTTACTCTTTGCTTTTTGTTTTTTCAAATTTTTATATAAATTTTTCTTTTAATTTTGAAATATTTCTTAATAGTATAGTTAATGATTTTTTAAAACTTTTATTATTTTTTAAAATTTGTCATGCTTTTTAAATTTTATATAAAAATATTTTTTATTTTGAAATTTTTTGGATAATTTTTTTTTGAATATATCCAAGGAATGAAAAGTACATTGAGTTATGGATGTTTCTTAAAAAGAGGCGAGCATTCAATGCATGCATGAAACACATTAATTGTATCTTTTATGTCCAAGTTACTCAGATACAAGGAAGATGTTAGAGTGAGTTTGAAGGTGCTCAATAGCTAAAAAATATTCACAACAACTCTTCTATTCAACGCATACATATATCCATCCTTTAAAGAACATTTAATTTACTTCTTTTATACTAATAAAATTATAATTATGTTATTATTATAATTATAAAATAAAATATAAATAATTTTTATAATTTTACCATAATTAATTTTTATTTATAATGATTAAATTTAAAACAATAATCAAATAAAAAATAGTTAAATTAAACAAATAATCATTTAAAAGATAATACTAATAAAATAATTATTTTTATTTAAAAAATATTTAAAAGATAAAATTAAAAAATAAATATGGACAACAAAAAGAAAATATTTTTCCTTATATATATAAATAAAAATATATAAAAATTTATTAAAATATCAAATATATAAAATATATTAAAAATATTAAATTTTTAAAAAATATATCAAAAATTATATATTAAATGTATAAATGTAAAAAAAAAATGGGGGCCATGGGCCCTTAGAACCTCTTAGGGTCCGCCAATGAATTTACAATTAATAATATATATATATATATATATATATATATATATATATATATATATATATTTTTTTTTTAATTAATAGAGACTTTTTAAATTTGTGTTTCTATGTATTTGACTCAAAAAATTTCTTTCTATTTTCTTTGAAGAATATAGTGATCTTTTCATTCTTACCCTATTGTACACCTTAATAGAACTTAAAAAATAATAAGGTGTTCCTATTGTACATTCATATTTCTGTTTTAGTTGAATGGATTCATCTTTTTAAGTTGGTCATGAATAGACAGTATGTTTACGAAAATATTTTATCTTTATCAAATTGAATGATATTGACAAAAAATTATAGAAATCGATAAGTCATGTCTAAATAACACGATTAAAATTATTTCATAAGCAAGACTTCAATACCAAAATGAATCACGACTTTTAATTTTTCTTTCTTTATATACGAGTGGTGTTTTATACATACGACTTCGATTCTTTATTTATTTTTTATAGAAATTGTATTTTTTTACTAATGACATCTATACTTTCATTTACTTTTTATATAATTTTAATATATATATATATATATATATAATTTTAGTATATATATATATATATATATATATATATATATATATATATATATATATATATATTTATTATAATATAAATATATATATAATATTTTT
>Ga0214545_1000261_pt1 | contig 74745 bp, 50 predicted proteins | sample CNSS4metaG_FD_160064 | JGI IMG/M metagenome (GOLD analysis project Ga0214545, IMG submission 160064) | Root nodule microbial communities from cowpea collected in UCLA plant growth center, Los Angeles, California, USA - CNSS4 | ecosystem: Host-associated > Plants > Roots > Nodule | place: USA...
CCAAGTCCTGGGAAGATGGATTATCTTTTATTATGGAATGGGACACATACTCAACAACATAGCTGCAACTTGTGGGTTCACATATTTATTATTTTTCTTAATAGATATTGGACTTTCACCAAGGTGCATTTGATATATTTTTTTCTATGTATCAATTGGTTTAACTATTTTTTGTGTAATTTCTTATTGATTGACATATTTGATATGTATATACCCTGCTATAGAAAATGAAAGGAGAATGTCATGATTTCAGGTTTTGGTTTAGAAGCTAGAAGAACCTGTACTGTATTTTAAAAAAATAGTACAAGATATTACATCGGTTCCCATAAACAACCGATGTAATATCTGTTTTATCTATTACATCGGTTATTCGACAATCGATGTAATACGTCTTCACTTATTACATCGTCCGATATAACATCGGTTATAAAATTGATGTAATATGTCGAAAAAAATCGATGTAATATGCTATTACTGTACTCTAAGCAAACTGCAAGACTAGTTGGATGGAATGAGTTTATCCACTAAGAGAAATAGTTTCTTTTACAATTATGCATTATGCAGAATGAGAATAAAATATGTTAGGATTTGTGTTTGTTTTCGCGTTTGGTGGAATTCTGTTATAGGATAGATTTGCTTATGTCTACTATTGTAAGAAACATTTGAAAGAGAGGAAAATTTCATATTTACTCTACATTGTCTTATCTGGAGGGTGGTACCTCGAAATACCATTTCTTTTTCATCCCCTATCATTTGGTGCTTTCAATGGCTTCTCAAGCCTCCATCGATCTTCTGATTGAGCAATTGGCTCGCCTCAACAAGCATATCAATGGCCTTTCTCATGATGTGGTCGCCCTCCAAACCAAACCAACCACCACCCTTACACCGTCCCCATCACATAAAGTCATGCCCCCTATTCGTCTCGATTGTCCACAGTTTGATAGGTCTAATCCTTTGGATTGGATTTTTGCAGTAACCCGTTTTTTCGAATATTATCAAATTTTTGAAGTCGAATGACTCAAACTCCTTCTTTCTACATGGATGATCCAACACTCAGTTGGTTCCAATGGATGGAGCGCAATAACATGCTTCGCACCTGGCCAGAATTTCTCCACTCCCTGGAAACACGATTTGCCCCTTCTCATTTTCACAACATCAAAGGCCGCTTGTGCAAATTATCACAAACCAATTATGTTCTGCAGTACCTCACCAAATTTGAGAGTCTTTCCAATCGTATCACCGATGTTCCTCCATTATTCATGCTTGAGTGTTTCATTTCTGGCTTACGCCTAGACATTCAACGCGAGGTTCTCGCCTTTCAACCTGTCACTTTCTCTGAAGCAGTGGAGTTGGCCAAACTACAGGAAGACAAATTTGGTTATTCCCCAACCCCTTCCAAGACACTATCCACCTCTACGTTCACAACGACGCACACACCATTATTACCCACACCATCCTCATTGGCACTCCCTTATAAGTGTTTGTCCGCCTCCGACATGCAAGCCTGATGTGATAAAGGCCTTTGCTACAATTGTGATGATAAATACAGTCCTGACCATCATTGTAAATCACATTTTTTCCTCCTAATTCATGATGATGAGGAACAACCCATCTCGGAAACATCACCCCCGGAGTCTCTCAAGCCAGATGCTACGGGTTCTGCACAGTTGAGCCTGACTGCCCTTTCTGGCCATTTCACCCAAAGATGTTTCATGTCACGTGTCATATTTTGACAAACCCGATTCGGGTGTTGGTGGATAGTGGAAGCTCTCACATTTTTTTGCAGTCCACATGGACCTGTGAATTGGGCCATCCTGCCAGCCCAACTAAACCCATTTCTGTAACAATAGGGAATGGACATGCTTTGACATGTTCTCAGGTTTGCACTAAGGTTCCCTTTCTGATTCAGAAGCAACCTTTTTTGGTGGACTTTTATCTGATCGACCTATGTGGGCCTGAAACTGTTTTAGGAGTGCAATGGTTACAAAGTTTGGGCCCTATGTGAACTGATTATGAACAGCTTACTATGCAGTTTACATGGGATGGAAAGATGGTGAAACTTCTAGGAGAAACACAACCTGAACCCATGGCTATTTCCATTCATCAACTTCACCGTTTATCACACTGGGGACAGATCTCAAAATGATTTCATCTTTCTCTGGCATCGCCTAGCCCTACCAAATCCATCTCTGATTCTATTCACCCAGATGTGTCTTCCCTACTCTACCAATATCAAATCCTTTTTTAGGAACCCACTTCCCTTCCACCAAAACATCAAACAGACCACACAATACCACTTATTCCCAATTCCGCTCCAGTGAAGGTGCGTCCCTACTGTTACCCATATTTTCAGAAACAAGAGATTGAGACGCAAGTAAATCGTATGTTGGACACAGAAGAAATTCGTCCAAGCACTAATGCATTTTCTTCTTTGGTTCTCCTAGTGAAGAAAAAGGACCACACATGGCGTTTTTGCATTGATTATCGCGCCTTTAATACGATCACGGTATCGGATAGCTTTCCAATTCCAACAATTGATGAACTACTAAATGAATTGGGTGCGGTAGTTTGGTTCTCTAAATTGGATCTTCTACAAGGCTATCATCATATTTGCATGAGCCCAGATGATATACATAAGATGGCTTTTCGCATGCATGATGGACACTATGAGTTTTGTGTGCTACCGTTTGGCTTGTCCAATGCATCAGCAACATTTCAAGCCACCATGAACGAACTCTTTCGGCCCCATTTACGGAAGTTTATTATCGTCTTTTTTAACGATATTCTAATTTATAGTACTTCCTGGTCTGATCATTTACTTCATTTGGAAACCACTTTTCAATTGGTTTTAAATAACCAATTCCATTTGAAAGTGTCCAAATGTTGTTTTGTGTTGCAACATATTGAATATTTGGGGCACATAGTTAGTGTAGGATCAGTGGGTCTCGACGGTTCCAAAATTGAAGCTATGATTTCTTGGCCAACCCCTAGATTTGTCAAGGATTTGAAAGGGTTTTTGGGTCTCCCAGGATTTTCATCTGCGATTATGCATCCTTGGCATCACCCCTCATAGATTTGTTGTGCAAGGATGCGTTTCAATGGTCTCCACAGGCTCAAGATGCATTTGATAAACTTAAGGAAGCCATGTCTACTACTCTGGTGTTGACCCTACCGAATTTTACAAGAACATTTGTAGTTCAGTCGGATGCATCAGGTACCGCCATGGGGGCAATTCTATCCTAGGACCAAAAACCAGTGGCATTTTTTAGTAAGAAATTTTGTCCTCGTATGATGAGAGGCTTCTACGTATTTGCGGGAGCTCCATGCCATTACAACAACTATCAGAAAGTGGCGACAGTATCTTTTAGGCAATTACTTCATCATACAAATAGATCACAAGCCTTTGAAAGATCTCTTGACTCAAACTGTTCAAACGCCGGAACAACAATTTTACATGAGTAAATTGTTGGGGTACAATTACATGATTCAATATTGTCCTGGTCGCAATAATGCTGTTGCAGATGCATTATCACGAATTCTTGACAAACATAGCAACTCTTAACTATGCATCATGACAGTTCCTCATTTCCAATTTTTGGAGGAATTACGCACAATTCTTCAGTCCAACCAACAATTTCAGTCCAAGAAACGAGATATTGAACAAGGTGCTGAAATTGCAATTGATTATAAACTCCGAGATAACCTGATTTTTTTTCAAGGGAAAAATTTGGTTGCCCCTCTCTTTTCCTTTTTGTGAAGTACTGATGACAAAATTTCATTCAACCCCTTTGGTTGGTCACTTTGGATTGGTTAAGACCCTTAACCAATTGCAGGAAATTTTTTTCTAGCCAGCGATGTCCAAGGATTTTAAGGATTTTATTCGAAGATGTGTGATCTGTCAACAAATTAAGTATAGCCCTCAAAAGGCAGCGAGACTCCTCCAACCTTTTGCACCACCCACTCGACTCTAGGAATACCTGACCATGGATTTCATCACCCATCTTCCTCATTCCCGTGGATATACAACTATTTTGGTAGTTGTCGATCGCTTTTCTAAAGCTACCCATTTCGGCCCTCTACACACTAAATATTCTGCTTACCAAGTAGCTATGTTATTTATCAATTTGGTGTCCAAACTCCATGGATGCCTAAGAGTATTATTTCAGATCGTGATCCCTTGTTTTTAAGCAAATTTTGGCAAGCACTGTCCAAGGCTTATGGTACTCAACTACGTATGTCGACTGCTTATCACCCAAAAACAGATGGACAATCGGAAGTGCTCAATCGTACACTTGAGCAATACTTACGAGATTTTTGCCACCAACAAACTACTCAATGGAGTCATTACATTCCATGGGCAGAATGGTGTTATAACACTTTTATCCATTCAGCTACAGGATTCACACCTTTTGAGATTGTGTATGGTCGTGCTCCTCTTTCACTACTAGGATATTTTCCGTGAGGCTTTGTTAGCTAAATTCTAAATTACGCAAGAATTTGCATAAGTCTCAAGAGCGCATGAAGAAGTTGGTGGATAATCATCGACGTGATGTCCAATTTGAAGTAGGGACTTAGGTGTATGTCAGGCTTCGTCCATATCGTCAAACTTCGGTGGCTGGACGTACTCCTCACAAGCTAGCCAAACGCTACTTTGGTCCTTTTCAGATTATTCGTCGCATTGGAGCAGTGGCGTATGAGTTGGCCTTACCCGCATACATCCTATTTTCCATTGTTCTATTCTGAAACCCCGTGTTGGAAATCCCCTGACAGAGGTTGGCATCCTTCCTGCAGAAACTCATCAAAATGGGTCGTTGTTAGTTCCATTAGTTATTTTGAATCATCGAGAAGACACCTCAGTTGATCCATCAAGCATACAAGTTTTGGTGCAGTGGATGGGGCTTTCTCCTGAAGAGACAACCTGGGAATCATGGTCAAATATAAAACAAACTTTTAACCTTGAGGACAAGGTTTTTCTCCAAGGGCCAAGAGATGATACAAATGGGGGAGCTAATGGGCCGAGTAACACCAACAACCCAATTGATGTGAGTAGGCCAATCATAAGGAAAAGCTCTAGGCAAACTGCAAGATTAGCTGGATGGAATGAGTTTATCCACTAAGAGAAATAGTTTCTTTTACAATTATGCATTATGCAGAATGAGAATAAAATCTCTTAGGATTTGTGTTTGTTTCCGCATTTGGTGGAATTCTGTTATAGGGTAGATTTGCTTATATCTACTATTGTAAGAAACATTTGAAAGAGAGGAAAATTTCATATTTACTCTACATTATCTTATGTGGAGGGTGGTACCTCGAAATACCATTTCTTTTTCATCCCCTATCAATATATTAGCTCTTGAACATCCAAAGAGACTTTCTGGATTGTGAAATAACCTACGAAACAAAAAAAATAGTTTGGTCCCCAATAACTAATTTCGGGTACTTTGGGGTTAAAAACAGGTAAAACATACTAAAACTTAATGTAGAAAATAAAATGTTAAGTAGTACTCACTCTTTCAGCTAAGCTTTGCCTATTGGTGGCTTGGCCACAATGTGCTCAAACGAGAATGTAATTAGGGGCTTTGGAATTTTTTTCTATTATATGCTTGGCTAGTGCTACAATCGCAATATCGAAGCTAGCTCAAGCATCCACAGTGGTTCTAATCTTCATCACTTGCAGATTCGACAAACTTTGCCTCGAGACAATAAAATAAACACTTATTGGTAATTCAAATTAGGGTTTATAGGAAGTTGGAACTTAAAAGATCAAATTGGAATCGAAAAATAATGTATTAGAAGAAAAAATCTTACGAAAACGAAGAAAAAAACTCTTAAAAAAAGAAATTGCTAGAAGAAAATAAGATGTCTTACAAGAATGGCTTCCATTGGAAGAGAGAGGATGGCTTTGGAAGATACTTCTTAGAAAAAAGATGTCTCATGAAAAGAAGAAAATGGTTCATGGAAAGAAGAAGTGAATAAGCTTTGTAAAACACTCTACATTCAAAACGCGTGAAAAGTTTATCTAGACGCACAATAGGACTCATTATACAAATTTAAAATCCAATTTAGGATATAATGGCAGTTTAAAACTGACTATAAATGTTATATAATTTTTTTAAAAAAATTAACATAACGGTAATTTAATATAACTACCATTGATGCTAAATGTTATTTGTCTTATAGTGTTAGGAATGTCAACTAGGCAGGTAAGATACGGGTAGTAGCTCCCTCATACCCTACCCACTAGATAAATATTGGTCATGTGCGAGTATCCGCATATTTTTTAATATTCACGAATACTCACGAGTATTTACAAAAAAATTAATATTTAACAATATGTTTCAACCATAAATTCAAATAAAAGTACAATGTATAACATTCATAGATTTCAAACAAAGTGCAAATAACTCTTTTAATTAGTGTTAAGCGACATTTACAAAGAAATAGAGATTTTTTAAAACCAATTGATAAAAAATAACTCATTCAAAAGTAAAGCGATATGTTAATGTTTTAATCATGTTTTTTTTATTTGTTTTAATTTAAATACTATGATACTCGTACCATACCCATTAACATACAGGTATAAAAAAATACTCGTACCCATTTCTCGCAGATATTCATTCACAATATCAATTTTCTATCTATTGCAGGTTTTATCCACATATACATATGAATACAAATCTTTTTGACATCACTCGTAGTGCCACGTAACACTCTTACAAGATTTACTTTTATAACTATTTTAACATATTTTTTAACACTTCAATATAAATTTTATGAATAGATTTTTATTTCAATAATTATTTTTTAATTATATTTTTTTATTATCATATAAAGAATTGAAACACGTCATGTGTTTCCATTATTGATAAATTATAATTTATGGTCAGAAAAAGAGTTGAAAATTTTATAATTGATTAATTTCTTCAGTAAAAATAATATTTAAATAATTAATTTACATTCAATTCGATTTGAATCAATTATAAGGTGTCAAACCATGAAAAAATCAAATAGAAGTACTAGAAAAAATATCAAAATTAATCAATCTTTTTTATTTTAATAAATATTAACTTTGTCCGTTTTCAACAATTTAAATATTGTAGAACATATCTAAATTACATTTTACTAGCACACACGTAGTCGTTGTCGCGTCTACATACATAAGCGTTGTCGCGCCTGTATGTACGCATTTTTTAAATATGCATGATATTATATTAGTAGATGATGATGTAATTTCTTTAAGTTAATATATAAAATAAAATTATATTTATTAAAAATAAAGTGAAATATATAAAAAAAAAAAAAAAAAAAAATATTAAAAAAAAAAAAAAAAAAAAACAAATATAAACGATTTTATAAAAATGTTTGTAAAAGTAATAGTCAATTTTAAAAATTTAATAAATAATTATATTTTAAAGAATAAAATTAAATATGGACACAAAATAGAGAATCCTCATATCTATCTGTATCCATTAATAATGTAAATGTTTTTAATATTGTTTTTAACTATGTTTACCCATATAATACAATCAACCTATTTTATTTTATGATTTATATTCACATAGCACCCTTAAAAGATTTATTTTTATAATTATTTTTTATTAACATACTTTTTAACACTTCAGTATATATTTTAGTAATAGATTTTAATTTTAATAATTATCTTTTAATTATATATTTTTTATTGTCGTATAAAAAAGTGGAAACTGCATGTAATGTGTTTTCGTTATTGATAAATTATAATTCATGGTTACAAAATATATAATTGTTTATTTTCTTCAGTAAAAATAATATATTTAAAATACAATTTCGTCGGTTCTCATTATTAGAGTTGTTATTGCATGGTGTGGTGTGCAGTTTTTTGTTGGCATCGTACAGAATATCGATTCTATAAATTTATACTGATACTATGTTATTTTGTTGATATATTTTTTTAAAAAATATTTAAATTTAATGTGAAATTAAGAATTTAATTAATATATAGAGACTATAATTAATATATATATAGAGAGAGAGGGAGAAATTAGTAATTTAAATCCAGGCTTATCAATGAATAATAAATATATTCCTGATATTTGATGAAGTGATGACACGTCTAAATAAATTAAGATTTTGAAAGACAAGTTACACTTGGTTTGGATTTTAGTCTTTTTACCACAAGAGAAAAAAAAAAAGGACATTACATAGAGTGCAAATGATTTTTTAAACTAAAATATAGTATTGATGGTTCAATTGATAGATACAAAATTTGAAAATAATAGGAAAAAATTATACATAACATGTTAGGTTTAATTTCACAAACATTTTCTTAACTAATGACTAAACTTACTTCTGTAGAGATTTTATAGGCAATTATTGCTGCAAAAACTTGAAGTTTACAACAGTTAAATATTAACAATGTATCCTTAAATGGTGAGGTATTTAAAAAAGTATATGAATACTGCCTTTTAATGATGTTGCAATTAATATATCTCATGAAACTGAACGCTTAATTGAAATACAATATGCTATATTAAAATGCCAGCATTAGTGTAATAATTTTATTTATTTGTAGGTTCACAAATGCTTTTACAATTTTCTTGCATGCCTTTGACAGAAAGACTTTATCCTTTTCATACCCTCTCCAAGGGCACATGGATCAGCTGCAAAGGTAATACGAAGCCAATCTTTTAGCCCAACTGCAGTTCCTGCAAAGAATTCAAGCTTTTCTTTGTTACAAAATTCATTTTTCAAAGTTTGTTCAGAGTCATACCAAAATGAAAGTTAATTTTCACCTTATAAACTGGTTCTGTGAGAATGAATTAAACTGAAACTCACTTCCTATTAAACTTTGAAATTTGAAGCCTTTCAATACTAAATTTATTTTTCTGTATAAATGAATTGACTCCAAAATAGGAGATGCAAGATTTGCAAGAGTACCTGGAAGAATGATTACAGATTCCTCCTTTGCAAGTTTGAAACAGAAGTCTATATCATCACTTATATCTTCTAGGAGTGAAAGGTTTAGTTTCACCTGCATTTTATTCAAGAACACATAATAAATGAGTTCCACTGTTCAGACATTTATTCTCTTCCCAAAGAACCATAAATTGATAAAAATCCTCAGTTTCTCACCATCATAGCCATGGACCCTTCTGGTCTGTAAGGGCAAACAATGCATGGAATATCCTTTATCTCTGTACAACATATATCTGCAGTATGCCTCAAATTGTCAATGGTTTTATTGAAGAAAATCTCTTCAGTATTTGCAATTATCTGAGGTACAGCTGCCTGTAAAACCAGAAACGTCAAGAAATAAGTAACAGATGAATGCATGGCATGCAAGAAAACTCTGCTTAACCAAGAAATTCTGATGAAATGCTGACATATATCAGTAGCACCAAACCAAATCACTTGAATTTGATCAGCTAACATAGCTAGCAGCCACCAGTGAATACTAGTCTAGTCTTTCATCAGTTAAAACATGTCTCTGCAACAATGGTTCAGTCTAGAAATAAATCTAGAGCAGAATGGACATTTATTTTTTCATATTTTCAATTTAAGCTATGAAAATTTTGAGTTTAAACTTCATTTTCCTTTCATCGTTTTATATTTTTTACTTTTGCATTTCAGGTGGTAGTATCAAAGCTTTAAATGTGATAGAGTTCCCTTGATTTGAACATTGCTGTTAGCCAAACCATAGAAGCCATGCATCCATTTATGTATTGAAAATGAAAATAAGTGTGCAAGAGAAAACTTTAAAACCTGGATGAAAGTGGGTGGGCCTCCCAGAAGATCAAAATACTTTTTAATACGCTCAACTACCTGCATAGGAAACATATGGTTTAGGAAATCACATAAGGATAGTTGAATAATGTTGAGTTCGAATTAGCAATAACAAGAAAACACAAGAATAGGAATAGAAGGAAGCAACTTTTATTTACCGGAAGGTTCTAGAAACAAAGTATGTCTGCAAACAGAGTGTATCTACCATACATATAAAGCTTTATATCAAGATAGTTAAGCCTAAAACATCAATTAATATATGCATTAGATGGTCTATGTAAACTTAACATTACTAGAAACTCTTAGTAGACAACCTTTTGTGCTCTTCACCAAACCCATGATTTAAGAATCAATCATCACAATTCTCCACCTTGACTCCAAATCATGGAAGACCTTCATCATCACTTTCTTTTATCCTCAAATAAAAAAATAATCCGCTCCAGACATTATTTAAATCTCGATCTTGGCAAAATATTTATAAACACATCCACAGGGTTCCCTCCCAAGACTACCTTCATGATCATGACCTCACCAGACTCAAATGACTTATGTCACAAAGTGCAATCGATATAATGATATGTTGGATGTATGACACTTAGAAGCTTAGGTAATTAAGAGCTTTGAATGACACCCTAAAGTTGTACCCACAAGCTTAGACTCATGCAGCCTAAACCTTTCTACCACCTTCTTCAATTTTCCTTGCTGAGATAGACAACTCTCCAACCCTATGAATCCTGCATATTTTCATCCCAAGAATTCGCCTAGTAGGACCAAAATTCTTCATTTCAAATTCTAAGCTTAATTTTTATTAGAACTCCTTTATCTCATTTTTATATTGGCTTACTATAAGGATGTTGTCTACATATAAGAGCAAAAAGAACACACACCTTTCTTCTATTTTCGAAACATAGACATATCATAACTACTCCTCTGGAATTCTATCGCGTTCAGGGAAGTCATTGAATTTTGAACCATTGTCTTAGAGTCTGTTTCAAGCCATATAGGTTTTTCTACAATAGACACAACCTTGATTGATCTTCCATAAATCCATGAGGTTGTTGCATGTATACAGTCTCTAGAAGATTCCATGCAGAAAAGTTGTCTACATGTCCAATTGTTCCAACACCAAATTGAATTTGTTAACATTTGACATCAAAATCCTTTCTGAAGAGTGTTTTACCACAAGTGAGAAGATTTATAGTCTACTTCACTTATGTAAAACTTTTCGCCACCAGTCTCAAATTAAAATTGCTTCTCCACATCTAGTATTTCCTCCTTCTTCATGAATACCCGCTTACATCCTACCACCTTTTGATTCCTAGGTAGATTAACATGCGTCCATGTATGGTTCTTCTTCAGAGGTTCATTCTCCTCCTCCATGGCAACCTTCCATTGTTGAACTTTTAAACCTTTTATAGCCGTTTTGAAGCTTCTAGGCTTTGAACATTCTATCCTTTTAGTTATAGTCAAAGGATAACGAATAAAATATGCATATCTAAATCTCATTGTGGGTTTGATTATCCTTTTCTCCCTATCACGCGTCAATTGATAGTTGGAATCCACATCAGTACGCTCAAACCTTCTTAAGTAAGAGGAAGAAGGGTGGTTTTCATCGTGTGATGCTTCATCGTCTGACCCCTTTAGACAATATAATCCATCACTAGAAGGCTTCACCTTAACGTGCACTTTCTCCTTGCCTTTCTTTGATCGTTGCACATCATTATCATTCAAGCCTCATCAAATGTAACGTCCCTGCTAATGAACCATTTGGCCTCCCCAGGTTCCAACCATCTATAGCTTGTACCCCTTCACTCCTATATCCAATGAAGATACACTTTTCTCAACCCATGCTTCCAATTTTGTCTTTTTTGGACACATGTTTACCAATCTCAAATTTCGATCTATGAGACTTTCCAAGTGCGAGTGATCACAAACTCCAACTCCTTCAAGCAGGTTTTGCTTGCCCAGCTCACTCAAACCCCTCTCACTGATGTCCCAACCTTCGGTGCCAGAACTTTGGCTTATATTGCATCGTCTAACAAGCCATAGATGCACGTGTGATCACTATTGAACTGTCTAATATGTAAAGGTTGTTCTTTTTCACCCCAATAGACACTCCTTTTAGAATCTTTATCATACTTTGTTCAATCTTGGTTGCCAAACCCATAAGATCAAACATGTTGATTGAAAAAATATTTTTCTGGAACATACCTTACTTCTTGCAACAGCATCTCCCTGCAATATCTTTAACTTGATTGACCACATGCATTGCACCTCCTTACAGGCTTCGTTGTCCCTAGAAAAATCACTCCTCCTTTTTTCAGTTTCATGGTCCTAAAGAGCTCCTTCATAGGACACATGTGATAAAGTCATCTTGAGTCCATGACTTAGAGCCTCTATGTTTCTGACACAAACAATACCAACATCCCAACCCAACAAACTCGTAGCTATTAGATCATACCCTTCTCGTACGTCTGTTTTATCCACCCTATTATTAGATGAATACTTTCTTGGCTTCTTCCATTTCCACTCTTTCTTCTTCTTACTCATTGATTTTGGGACATTTAAACTCTTCTTCTTCCTACACATAACATTACTAGACGCTCCCATAATAGACGGTCAAACACAATTTGAAAGTCAATTATCACAAATATATGATGAACAATGGTGAATTTAGAAGTAGAAGCATTTCTTTTTTAGTTTTGAAAATGTTTATATTAAGTAATAGTCAAGTTGTGCTCTATGGCCCGGTCAGTGGCCAAGACAACAGGAACGAATCGTGGAGATTTCGAATAAGGTTTCCACAGATGTTATCGAGTACCCCGACAACATTTCACTCAGTTTTTTAGTGTCGTCAGCTCAATTAAGATGGACCTCCCCAGTTGACTTCTGTTGGACTGTCCATAGGATTTCATCATGACCTTTTATACAAGTCATGTGACCTGGCCGGTTGGTCCTCACTAACCGGGCGGGACATCTCCAGTTAACGTTAGTTGAACTGTTCATAAGATTCATTATAGTCCTTTATACAAATTATGTGATTAGAGCGGTCCATCCTCATTTACAGAATGAGGTCTGAAAACCAACTAATTGTCTAATTGACGTAAACATATTAGTAATCGGGACTAAGAATGATTGGACCATGATTAGGCCAACCCTAATTACGAGCCCATGAGAAAAACTATAAATATAGGTCAAAGATATGGTTGTTGAAACTTTTGTCTGACATTAATTATAATCTTTACTACTTTGACCGATCGATCTTGTGCTGACTTTAAAATCGGAGTACCTTTAACGGGTACCCCAATCATTTGACAATTAGGAGCAATGGACGGAGAGCAAGATAGGAGATTTAAAAGATTTGAAAATTGTTTAAGTGGATAGGAGATTTAAAAGATTTGAAAATCGTTTAAGTGGACGTTGGACCCACACCCGAAACACAAGTATTGAAACTTCAATGTAGATTAGTACTAAAGAACGAAGCAATAAAAAAGGAAATAATTAACGGTAGTTCAACATGTATAAAATAAAGCACTACAGAGATCATCAACAAACATACTGAAAAAATGTTCATTTCCATCCCTAAGACCATTAATCACATATCGGTTATAAGATGAGTTAAAGATCTTCTCACATTAACTAATGTATTTGTTTCTAATTGAGGTGTGATTATTCAAGTAGCATGGCATCAATGATCCAAGACTCATCAAAAGATTAAAAGGTGAGCCAAGACACGAACCTTTGGTTCTCTAAAAGTGCCAGATGGATCATTTGTTACGAACCAACCAAGCCTCCATCCAGGAACTATCCATCTCTTAGACAGTGAGCCAAGAGTGAGAACAGGAACAACGGAGCCAAACACTCCCATTGGCACAAATGGCTTTGCCCCAAATGCAAGATGGCCATATACTTCATCAGAAATCACAATTGTTCCAACCCGTTTTGCAGTTTCAGCAATCTTAGTCCAATACACAAACAATTCAACAACTCCAGTTAATACTGTTAACTTTCAGAAACATAATCTCAAAAGAAACCTATTATGTTAGGCAACTAAGAAAGAACAAACCTTTTCCAAATGATGGTAACTGTACACATTCCCACAAGGATTCCCAGGGTTTATGATCACCAATCCAACCGTGTTCTGATCAGCAAGAGCTTCAACAGCATCTAGATCAACCTCCCAACCTTTCTCTGGAAGCAGATCGTAATGCCTCACTTCAACCCCTCTAAATGCAGTACTGAGTTCATAGATTGGGAAGCCTGGTCTTGGAAGCAAGATGTTTGCACCTGGGCGAGCAAGCATCGCCAGTGAAACATCAATGGCTTGAGTGCATCCACATGTGATGAAAACATCATCACTTGATAACTTGTAAGGAAGGTCACGAGATAGATATTCAGCAATTGCTCTGTCACCATCAAGAAAGTAACTTTAGATGGTATTCAATTTTAGAATAAGGTAGTATAAATATAGATAGACGAAACAACATAAACAACCACATGACTTTGTTTCTTAGTTACTTACAGAACTTCATATGAACTGCAGAAAAAAAAAATGCATTGAAGAAAAATTGTTGGGCAGTTTAAAGTTCAGTGACAACCAAAAGAACACGTTTAGTACAATGAAACCATGTTTGTTGAATGAAACTGATCCTGGTCTAATTGAACTCGCTATTTACCAGCAGAAAAAATGTTGAAAAAATAGTTTCAGATATTGAATATGATAAACATGGAAAAAAAAAAGGGACAAAATCTGAAAAAAGCTAATGGCCTCTAGTGTAATAATAGTACCCAAAAAACGATTTTACCGAACCACATGACCAAATGCAAAATCATAAAGAAAACGCCAAGAACAAATGCCATACAATTTCACACTGGACAGAATTTCATGCAAACCTGAGAACAGTGAGCCAAAGTCAGAACCTACCAAAACGATCATCAATATCGACATAGCATAAAAATAGTAATTCTCTAAAAGTGGACTAATTAAAAAGGAAAATGTTATGCCTAAACACTTTTAGAAAAAGAAAATCAAAGAAATAAAATAAACCTTCTCATGAAGTAAAATTAGTTTTTGTGCATAAGTTTTTATTTTTAACTTATATATAATATGAAAATTTGGATTCTCCACTTGTTATTGTGTCGCTGCTCCTTAAAATACACAGAAATATCAGTACAGAAACGCTCCAAGACCAAAAACTCAGTGGAGATGAAGAAACTCATTATGAAGAAGTCTGTCTCTAGAATAAATTTGGGACAGGCAAATTAAGATTCTCAAAACAACAAAATCAAGGCTAAACAACAATTTTGAAAGACTCAATACAGTTGCGTAAAAGTTTTGGATAACCAAATTGAGCATTCTCTCAAACATGAACAGGGCTAGAGTGAAAATTTTGAAATCCCAAAAGAGAGAGGCAAAAAAACATAGACATTACATTCTAGCTTGGGGAAGACCAGCAGTGGGAGCATAGCCATGAAACTTGTGAGAGTGAAGAGAGTCAGCAACAGCTTCTTCAACAACCTTAGGTGTGTGGAATAATGTGGTGAGAGTTGGGTCACCCATACCCAGAGAAATAACTCTCTTGTTTCCACCATCCAAATTGACATCAATGTTTTCCATTATAAGGCTGAGAATGCCCTTAATGGTGATGGTGGAAGTTGCTCTGGTTTCATTCTGGTGATGGATGACGTTGCTGCTGTTGTTGTTCATAGCCACAGCCCCAGTTTCCATGCTCTGAAGCCTCTGCCTAATTCGGATTTGTGAAGGCCCAGTGGAGAATTCTGAGTTTGGTTTCGCCCCACACCACACGTTATGTTGTTTCTGCGCATGGAAACAAAGTTTTTGGCGGTTTATATAGTTGCGTGACTGTCTATGAACCACCTTGTTACGTGTCAAAATATACCTTAATGGTTTTGTCTCACAAATTATGTGGAAGAAACCTAATCATCTTGGCTAACACGTGAACCTGACATTTCATATTTATTTACTCTTTAATTTTTAATATGATCATACATACTAAAAATAATTTTTATTAAAAATTGAATTTTAAATCCAAAGAAATTTTATTAAATTAATTTATAATATAAAATTTGGATATTCATCTTAAATTTAATTGATATAGGATTTTTAGTACCTATTTCACATTCGTACATATATATTGTAAGTGTAAGACTAGATAATAATAATTTAATAAGAAATAACATGATAGATTTAGTAATCTACAAATTTTATTAAGATAATTTTCGAATAACTCTCATAATATATTAAAAAATGAATTTACAGTTAAGTTAATCCTATAAAACGGAATTATATAATGAGATTTGTATTTTATATATTATAAATTTATCAACCTATTAAAAAATAATTTATTTATAATTTTTCATTTTATAATTATGAATGTGTTATATGATGCTATTCTTGTTATGGAGATTTGTATGGAAAATAGTTTTTTTTTTCTTCTAAAATTAGGTTGGGATGTAATTTTCTGGAGTGTGTGAGGCTTTTTAGAATTTCTCCATTATGTGTTGACATTTAAATTTTTATTGAAATAAAATAAGAAAGGTTTGCTTTATTTTGAATTTAAGGTGTCTAGTAATAGGTATATTGATATCCTTGTTAGTACTAAGTTTGCTAATAAATTAGATTTTCTTTTTTAAGTTTCATATTTAACCCCTATTGCAAGGTTGAATGTTTTTGGACGAGTTGTGTTATCTTTTAGCATAGGTTTGATTTAGCATAGGTTTCATTTGACCTACCTATGCCAGTTAGGTTTTCTCTTTTTCTTTCTTTATATATGTGCATATCACAAATGATGGTTGAAGTTTTGGGATATCAACTTGATGGGGAAGTCACACACATGGTTTTGAAAAATTGAATCTTAATTATTTTTGTTTTTATGTTAACTTAGAGGAAGATACCTCTTTGGTCATGTTTCATTATTGTCTACCTTATTTTTGTTAATCTCATTCATGTTTTCACTTTTTTAAAAAAATGATGTTTCTTTTTTAACAAAAACTACTTATCAAAAATATATTTCTCTTACGCTTTTTTTTTTATTAAGAAAAATAAAGAAGTGTTTAGGTTTCGTGAATTTTTTTTAATTTTGAGTTTGATCCTTAAGAAAATACGATAAATACTATTCTTAGTCTTTAAATGTGTCAATAGGTGTCGATTAAGCCTCTAAAAGAACAATTTTTTTCATTTAATATCTGAAAGAGTGTACATGTATGTGACAATTACATTCTTTGATTAAGTTTCATAAGATCCTTTTTATGTTAAACTTAATGATCAAATTAATACTATATTGTATTCTTAAAATTAATTTGACATTAAATTATAAAGTTTAGAAACCAAATTGTCACTTAGCTACATAACGTAATAATCATATCTTAGCATATTCGGCAACTAACACAGAATTTTAATTCTTTCCTGAATTAAATTCTCACATTTTTATACCTTCAAGAACAAAAGAGACACTTATCTAAAAATAATAATTTGAATCCCCTCAAATTGTAAAATAATTCTTAACTCTAGTTGCTGATCATGTAGGTAGTAAAGAGGCAGGTTTCATAACACGCTACCCTTTTAGGAAAATATTGGCTTTTTTTTTTTTATTATTAATATATAATTTAATTAAAATATTATATTATATATATATATATATATATATATATATATATATATATATATATATATATATATATATATTTATAAAATAATGAATGTGAGTTTTTCATTAGATAGTATTAATGTCATTCCTTAAATTTTGTTGTTAGAATCGGCAAATAACATCTAAAAAGAATGCATTGTATTAGTAGATATCAATTCATTAACTTTAAATGACGATAATGTTGATTTAATAGAAGTGACCATATTAAATTTTAAAAAAATATATATAAATCGCATTGAGTAAAAACAAATAGAAACATACTTAATCATTACTATAAATATATAGATAAAAATGCTATTAAACTTATATATAATATAATATAATTTGACGGATCTTGTTAATATTTTTTAAAGATTGAAATAATATTTTTAAACTAAATATAATTTTAATGTTTAATCTTCCTAAAGTAAATGAAGGTAACGTGAATGAAATTTTATTCCTCTCACGTGTGTTGTTACATCATCACACCTTTGTTCATAAATGAAAGATAAAAAAAAAAAGTAAACATTTTTTAATCACCAACATTGACTATTACAAAATATTTTTTTTGAAATTGAAAGTTTTGAATCCTCTAACCACGTTGAGATAACCAAGACTACTTCATTCCTATTAAGATTGGTCCTAACATATATATTATTAATTAAAAAGTTGAATTAATTTTTAATATTTTAATATTTCCTAAACAACTTCTGATTTGAGTTGGAACATTGATCACATTATCTAGAATAATTGATTAGAGGAAATTTACAATTTGATGAGTGAAAGACTTTCTAAATATTTCAATATTCAAAAGGATAACATAAACAATTATACCATATGGATTGAATTTTAAATTCAATTTAATTATTTTTCGAGATTATTGCTCTTTTGTTACACGTGAGTAACTTAAATTTGTACACAGTTCAATAATGCACAAGTAATAACTATCACACAACGCTAAATGCCAAAAACGTCACCAGCTACAACTAAATAATAAAAAAAGAAACAGATTGTGTGGCATTGCCATCCAAAAGCGGAGGCATTATTTGAGATATTTAAAAAAGAAAGCAAATTATAAAGTTTAAATAGGTTTTAATTTTTGTAAATTTTGTTTATTTTAATTTTAATTTTTTAAGGTTTTAATTTTTGTAAATTATGATTAATTTGGTTTCTTTAGATGTCGTTTAAATTGTTAACATGAGATAAACAATAATTGTCATGTGTCATTTTGTGGTTTTCTTAATTTTTTTAATTATTTTTAATTTTTCAATTTTAAAAAAGTTGTTCACATGTCAAACTAGTGTTAGGTCATGATCATTACCACATATCAGTGTCTCGTGACTTATATTTAATTCAGTCTCAACTTTCATTAATTTTGTTCAACTTAGTCATAATTTTCATTATTTTTGTTCAATTCAGTTTCAATTTTGTCCCTCTCCAAATTTACCAAATTTAATTTTTATATAAATGTTACACAAGTTTTTATTTTTATTAAAATTTAAATTTAATTAAATATTTCGTTCATTATTTTTAAACCAAACATACTTATATTCTTGGAAAGAAATTATTAGATTTATGTTTGATGTTAGTTAGACCTAAAAATTAGGTTTAGAGTTGGTTTTAAAATAAAGAAAAATTTTCCTACTAACTTTAAAAATAATAAAGAATTTTTCTTCTAATTTTAAAAATAATGAAGAACTTTCCTTCTAATTTTAAAAATAATGAACAACTTTCCTTCTAATTTAAAAATAATTAAGAATTTTTCTTATTATTTAAAAAATAATAAATAATTTTCATTCTAATTTTAAAAATAATGAAGAGTTTTTCTTCTAATTTTTAGAAATAATTAATAATTTTCCTTATCATTTAAAAAAATAATGAAGAATTTTTCTTCTAATTTTAAAAACAATGAAGAATTTTTCTTGTAGTTTTGAACTAACTTTAATCTTATTTTTTTATGTGTGGCAAAAAGCAAACATAAATCTAATAATTTCCTTTCAAAATTATAGATGGGTTTGATATAAAAATAATGAAAGAAATATTTAATATAAATGTGAATTTTAATAAAAATAAAAAATTTAGTGTAACATTTATATAAAAATTAAATTTGGTCAATTTGGAGAGAGACAAAATTGGAACTGAATTGAACAAAAATAATGAAAATTATGACTAAATTAAACAAAAATAATGAAAATTAGGACTAAATTGAATATAAGTCATTGAGACACTGACATGTGACAATGATACCAACTTGACAAGTGACACTCTGGATTGACATGTGCAATGAAATTGTCACGTGTCATAATATTGACTTGATACGTGGATAATTTTTTTAAGATTAAAAAAATTAGAAAAATAAACCACAAAGTTATACGTAACAGTTGGTGTTCACCTTTGTTAACAATTTAAACGACGTATTTAAAAATGATCAAATTGACTACAATTTACAAAAATTAGGACTTTTTTGAACATTTTAAAAAAATGAGGACCAAAGTGAATAAAATTTACGAAAATTGGAACCAATGATGTATTTAAGCCTTGCATAAAAATAAGTTATGCCTTTTCTTTTTACAAAATGCATAAGTGAGAATTTTATTTTTCTGTCTTTTTATATATATTTTTTTTTTCTATATTCATACTACTTTTAGACATCGTATATTATTTTGGTATAAATATATGTTTTTCGTCCTCAAACTCTTAATGAATTTTAAAATTAGTCCATATACAAAATTATTTACATGTTATATGACACATGATGGAATTATTTGCATTGATTTAATTAAAAATTGAATTCAAAAACCTATTAACCTAACCCTAAATATATTGTTATATATGTTAATATATTGTTATATCTTGAGCTTATCTTATTTATTGTCATACCAACTCGGAGATTAAGTTTTTGATGAAGTTCACAATGATGATAACTTACAAATCGGTCTCAATCATGACAACCACAAAATACTAAATGCCCTAAAAACACGGATAAACCAATAAAAGATTAACCTTATACACAAGGTACAAGAAAAAACTCAGGTGAAAAATTACGAAGTACGAGTGATATTCTCAAGCAAAGTATCAAAGTCATGGTTAAGAATGTGAAATCTTTTTGAGAATTTCTATGAGAAAATTTGTAAAAGGGTTTGAGAAAAACTCTAGTTAGGAAAGACAAGGTTCTTAAGTTTGTCTATTGTGACTCCCTTCTCTTTCCTAGTAGTCTACTTAGTTAACCTTCAACAATATTTTGCTCTCAAAAACTATTATGCACCGCATAGCTAGCGATTTGGGTGGTACCAGTGTCAACTTACACCATCCTTCATTAAAAGCCCAAAGCTTCACCAAATTCATCTTAAGAGGAAAAGGGAATTACCTGCTACTAGTGCTTGACAAGACAACACTTTGACAAAGAACACAACAAGGAGGATCACTACTTGATCTAAACTTCAAACATGAAATACGAGAAGAGTCTCGAATATGAAAAAAGGTATCAAAAAAAAGAGTTGCACGACAATACAACATACGGGTAAAAGAACGAGCTTAAGCTCGGAGAAGTGAGAAGAGATAATGAGCAAAGACAATGAGCAATACATTTGACTAGAGTACATAGGGAGGACTAGGAAGAGATCAATCTAGATTCTCGGTCAAAAATTAAAGACCCAGCCTAAGCACTAAAAGTTTGTACTCATAATTCAAATTAGGAAGCATGATAATGTTAGCCACATAAGAAATTTTTTTTTCAAACGAGAAATAAAATTTGACAATTATTAGATAGATGATCAACAATTATACTCTGTAAGTCAAAATTGGATTATTCCATTGGTAATTGTTTGAAGGACAAGTTCAAACCACAAAAATCTGGGAACTCAGCACATATAAACAAGAAATCAGCTAAGGTAGATTTTATACGAGAAGTACGGGATGAGGCTCATGGAATCATAAATACCATAAATAACACATTGCCGAGCTGGATATAAAATGGGATGAGGCCCGTGGCATCATAAATACTTCAAACATTTAACTTTTACTTTATTGTTTTGTAGTATATTGATGCAAATAAGTGCGTATTGATGCAAATAAGTGCGTATTGTTTTAAGGAGACACCACGTACACTTTATGTTTCATGAATAATGTTTGAATATGCGACTACTCAGTAAATTTGAGCCCAATGTATGAATATACGACTACTTGGTAAATCTGAGCCCAGCGTCCGAACTTGCGACTTCTCGATAAATTCATGCCCAATGTATGAATATGTGATTACTTAGTAAATTCGAGTCTAGTGTCTGAATATGTGAGTACTCGATAAATTTGAGCATGTGCGTCAAAATATGTGACTACTCAGTAAATCTGAGCATGAATGTCCAATCATGGACCTACATGGAAAATACTCCAAGTATCTTATGAGTGTACGACCATGGACCCACTTAGAAAACACTACAAGTACCTTATGAGTGTCTGATTATGGACTTACTCTAAAAAACTATAAATTAAGTGTCTTAAAACATGACAATATAAGTGCCCAAGTATAACCCGACCTTGAGCTAAAAGCAACATATAAATCGTCCAAGAGCTAAAAGTAGCATATAAAACCAATAACAAAGAGCTAAAAATAACAAAATTTTTCATTTCATAACTTGGTCGACCTGCAAAAGTTATTAACTTTTGAGCTCAAGGGGCTTATGTAGATACCCGACCCAAAACATATTATTGTTAGACTCAAAACGGTATAATAAGCATGAGATTCAAGTATGAGATTTATATGAAATATTAACAACCCTAAAATTAGGGAAAGATGATATTTATGATAATATAAACACAGTCCAAGTTATAATAAACAAAATCCAATTATTATATATGTTAATCTGTTGTTATATCTTGAGCTTATATTATTTGTTGTCATACTAACAAGCCATGTAAGCTTATAAATACGCCCTATCACATGGAGTAATATAACTAATACACATTGTATATTCAAATATCTTATACTGACTTGAGTGTTAGAGTCATTCCAAGTGAACTTCCCCTTTTCAGTGATCAAGAGCTCAAATACATGTCGGCATCAGGCTCCTTCCACCTCTGATCAATCCAGAAAAATTATGGTAAGAACATACTAATGATACCATTAATAAGTTAGTTTAAGTGAAAATTATTTAAACTTTTTAATATTTTGAATTTAAATAATATAAATTTTAAAAAATAATTAAAAGAGGAAGAATTTATTAAAATACCAACAACATTCTTCAAATTTAAGTCATATCACAACTGCATCCAACCAACAACATAAGTAAAAAAAAAACATTAAATTGAAAAATTAAAATCCGTTTCTGTTCCAAACTTTGATATATTTTGGTCTCCAAACTTAAAAAATGAATGAGTATAGTCATTTTATAATCCAATTGCGCTAACTTCTTTTTAGGTGTTAAATGGTGTTCAAGGCTGACATTTGAGTTGTTTACACAATTTATCATATTCTAACTCAAATGCCAACATAGAACAATGTTTAACAAGTAAAGAAAAGTTAACGTCGTTGGGTTAAAATGATTATATCCATTTATTTTTAAAGTTTTAGGGCCAAAATATATCAAAATTTAGAATAAAGACGAATTCTAATTTTGTGTCTAAATTTAAGAACTAAAACATATTTAACCTTAAAAAAATATAAATCAGAGCACTATAATTCTAATTATAACGTTGATTTATAGTTTTATTTTAAACTACGAATGAAATTTTATTAAAAAAAATATTAATAAAACAAAATTTATCAATAAATTTTACTGATGAATTTTAAAATTTTAATCGCCAATGAAAAAAGTTATTTATAACGAATTGGTTGATAATTTAGAATATTTATTATTGTAAGTAAAATAGACATTAAATTTTATGCTTTACTCTTTAATCATCTTGTAGTAAAATATGTTAGTAAGTTAATTAATAATTAAATTTTTTAAAAATTCGTCAATAATAATTTCTTTTAAATTCATCGATAATTTAATATTTTAAAAATTTATCACTAAAATCATAAATTTTTAAAATTTCGTGAATAAATAAATTTATTAATAAACATTTTATCTACAACTTTTTGATCATCAATAATTTTAACTTATGGACATATTTTTGCGATTATAATACATTTTGTTCATCAATAGAATAAGTTTTCTAATATACTCTTGATTTTCTTATTTATCCTTGTTTAATCTTTCTCAATAACTTAGAATATGTAGAGATTTGTTAGTTTGGATGTACATAGCATGTCGTAGATTAGATGGAAAAGGAAATATTAATATTTCTTTCTTTGGACCAAAAGGTTGAATTAGTTGAAATCCACGTAAATTGGTTCCAATATGAACAAGGACAAAAAGGTTACTTAATAACGTATTCTCTGCACTAAAACTAAGCTTATCGTTATCGTATCCCTAAACAAAAAATACACGTTTCATTATAAAAATATTTACGATATATAATAAGCACATGCAGATTAAATATTCAAATATTGTTCCGTAGGACTTCTAGGTACAGGTACCGGATATATTTATATATATTCACTTTTACATTCTTTCAAAATATTAACTAAATAATTTTTTATAAAAAATTGCAGTAAAATATATGATATTAATAGTTATAAATAAATGAAATTTCATAATAATTACAGTATTTATTATTTTTATTTTGAAAAATGTTGAAAAGAGAAATACTTCAAAGATTTTAATACACTTGATAGATATCAAATGAGTTGAATATTAAAAGAGAGAATAGAAAATTATGTAATTAAAAAATAGTTATTTAATGAAACGGAATTGAGAAGAAAACAACAGATAAGTTTTTGTTTTGTTTGTTACTTAAAGAAACAAGTTCAACGGATGAGAATTCAAAATTGATGATTATACTTTTCCACGTAACAAAAAAAAGAAAAAAAAAACAAATAAGACCAATGTATCTTATAAAGTATTTAATTTGAATTACGTTTCATGAATACCATATATCATTTAAAGAAAACCGTGTATAAGAAAAATAAATGTAACCTACGATGAACCTTGGGTCTTGTATCCGTGTCTGTCTGATACCGATAGTATATGATACTTTATTGATACTTATTGATGAAGTATGTATTTATGAAGTCGTAGTACACTACAAACAAATCTTTGAATATGACAAGTTTTAGTTACACAAAATAATTAGTCATTATATAGTAAACAATTTTTGTACTAATTTAAAAACTAAAATTATTGTCAATAGTTTCAAGAAATTATAATTGGTCTCTAAATTGATAATTAAAATAGTTATTATTATAAATTAGTTTCTAAATTGGTCACTAACATTAGCTACCAAAGTTTTAACTACCAAAATAATTGGTTTCTAAATTAGTCATTAACATTAGCCATAAAAGTTTTGGCTACCAAAATAATTAGTCTCTAAGTAGGGAATTGGTCTCTAACATATTTTTAATTACTAAAATTGGTCATCTTTTAAGAGTTTTCTTGTAGTAGTACTTTTATGATGACAATAATTTATATTTTTATGTTGACAACTTTCGTACATATAGTTTTAATTTGAATTCATACAATAACAATTATATATTTATTATGTTTTTAATAATTATTATACACTTTTCAATATTCATATATATCATCCATCATGTATCGTATCCTATTATTTAAAAAAATAAACGTATTGACATATCAGATACATGTCATATCCGATACACGTATTGTATCCGTGCATCATAGAATGTAACTGATACTATGATGAAGAGAAAGAAAGTATATTGGGATCTCGATGCATTTAACAAATATTGAATGAGTAAAATAATCGGAAGAGAGAATAAAGAATTATGTAAAAGAATCAAATTAAAAGTTTATTACTTTACTTAAAAAATTAAAAGCATTTTAATATGTACATTGTAATATACTTAATAGTCTTATTTTTTAAGAAATTAAAATTAAAGACAACTTAAACATATTTTATTCTTTCAATTTGGTGAGATCAAACGTTTATCATTAGGTTAATCCCTATAATTATTATTCAAGACATAACTCTTTTACTTTAAGTATAAGAGTCCAAACATCACAATTCGATTGTGACCTAGTTCTTTTGATCTCTAGTGACATAATTGATGTCACTTGTAATAAATTTTACAAAACAATTTATAAAAATAAATTATAATAAAACTCCAAACTCTAAAAAAGAAAAATATTTAAAATTCGATAATTAATGTAACGGAACTATGTAACTAAGTTAGGTATTTGTTTGGAGAGGGTGATTCAATACGAGTAAAAATAATTGAATAGGATTTTGTCACTTTTGTTGTGAGTTGTGAGTGTTCTGACACGGAACGTAAATAAAATTTAATACAACCTTTTAAGTTTCATAAGATAAGTTCGGTGATTCATCATATAATTCCTAAAGCTTGAAGGTGACCTGGTGGAAAGAGATAATCATATCGTGCAATTGTGCACCTAATTTTTGAACAAGATATAACTCAACTCATCCTTATCATTTAAAATTTAAAATTTGATCATATAAAGGTATTATATTAATATTAATTATGAATAAAGTTGTGGGATAGGGATGGATGTGAGAGAATTATCCTTCCTTTCTTTTTCTGCCTTTATAACTTTTTTATTCTTAATTTATAATTATTAAGAAAATTATATGATAAAGTAAACCAGAATACAGTAATTAACAGTAAATTTCCTTTACGTGACGAGTTTAAAGTGTATGTACAGTTAACATAAAAATAATTATAAATTATTATTGATATACATTATAAAAGATTTTTATATATAACTAATAATTGTAGTTGAATGACAAAAACCAAATATCTATTTAGTTCTTTTGTTTTACCTCTTAAAAATAAAGATAAATAGTAAAGATTTCTATCTAGTTCTCTTGTTTTACCTTTTAAAAATAAAGATAAATAGTAAATAATAGTATTGGTTTTTCAAAATGACCCTCAATTATTTTATTAATTAAAATACTAATTATAGATAAAAAATTTTATAATCGAGTTTTATTTTTATAAAATTTATCACTTTTTTATAAGTCTTTTATAATTTCTTTTTTATTTTCTTTTTAGATTTTTGATCTTATCCTGCATAAAATGAGAGACCATGGTTATCCTTGAAGAGAACTCTACACATTTAATTGATTAGAGTTAAGAACATATTAAAACAACATATGAGAGCTAGAGTTCTAGGAGTAGTTTTGAAGTTAGGAGTTTTCTACTCCATCTAAAGAAAATTTTTTATCTTTATAATTGTTTTGATATTGATATGCTTGATGATTTTGAATTAGTTTCATTGAATGTTAACTGGCTTGTTGTGAGTGGTATATTATTTGACGAAAAATCTTTGGTTGTTGGAGTTAGTGTGTAATACCCTAGGTGGATATTACTTGATAAAATAATTTTAAGAAAATATAGAATTCAAATAGTGCATAAGGTTCCCAAGTGCGGAAAAAATTTAAAATTTATATCGCGTGAAATAGAAATACACTTCAAAGGCTTTATTACAATCCATAATTCAAAAGCCAAATAAAGGAAAATTACAAAACGTTTGTAAATAAGACATAAAGTAAATTCCCATTGCTGGCCTCGCTCCTCTGCTATGCATCACCATCTTCACTTGGATTCACATATGCTCCCGTGTGACAAGTCACACGATCCTCGCCAAACACAAACCAAACAGGAAGGGTGAGCTGAAATAAACAATCATACATACATAATAAATAAAGAGAAAATCACCCACTCAAAGGATCTTAGCCATTTTCTTCTTCATATATTCATTTGTACCATTCCTCCCCATTCTCATAACCATAGAAGGATACTCACCCAACTTTGGTCTTAGGGATTATCATGCTTCCACGAACTTATCCGCTCGTAGTCTAACTCTACAAACCTCCCCACTTATAATCTCACCCTACGAATCTCCTCACTAGTAGTCCAACATGCGTGAACACTTATTATGAACCTCTCCGTTCATAACAGCCTCAGGTGTGAAATTATGATTTTTGTATTAGAATTGTAATTTTTTTTACTATACTAAAAATAAAATATTTACATACTTCTACTACACCAATTATTTTTCAAAAATCAATTATATAGTTATAATTTATGCTCTTTTAATGAGATAATTACAAAAATGAGCGTCTGTACTTTTAATTTAGAGATTATTATTTTAGATTCAAGACAATCAAATTTTATTAAGTAAAGGTGAGACTTGTAGAAACAGGCCCAGGTTCACACTCGAGCTTTGGCTCAGGCGGAGAGCTCTCGTTTTGAGCGAGGTACTACCTCACTCAGGCGAGAGGGGCTAGCCTTAGCGAGAACGCGTGAAGGTTTGAGGCATGTCGCTGCAGTTGTGGCCCAGGCGAGGGACCTCACCTTTGAGCAAGGGGTGGCCTCGCTCAAGCGAGGAGGGCTCTCCTAAGCGAGAAAGTGCAGAGAGCCAATGTTCCTGTTTGTCGAGCTCTCGCCTAGGCGAAAGGAGCTCGCCTGAACGAGAGACCTTCTCGCCTGAGCGAGACCTTTCTACTTGAGCGAGGAGCTGGGCAGAATGCGTTCTGTCCTATTTAATTCTCTGCTCTTGGATGAATGTCATATGTTTAGTTAGATTACTGTATTAAAGCATGTTTTGAGTGATGTTGCATGTATGGAATGGTTCATGGGATGAATATGATGAGTTTTGTATGATTTTGGCATGGAATATGAATGAAGGTTGGTTATAAGTGTTGGCATGAGTTTGGTATGCATGACAAGTACACTCTTGGTTGGTGAAACATGATTTGTATGTGGTTAGGGCGTAATTCCACGATAGTTTCGTGGTGGTGCCTCATTGGTTAGGGCGTAATTCCATGAGCCTCTGGGTGAGACCTCATGGTGGTGCCTCAATTGGTCGGGACGTAATTCCATGACCCTTGTTAGTGGGAGTTCATGGTGGTGCCCCATCTATATAATTTAGTAAGGTTTCAAGGTAAGGTTGCATCTTGACACTCTAAAGAGTCAGATAGTCTCACATAGAGTGTACTGACTCTAGTGGTGAGAGTAGCAGGAGGTCTGAAACTCATTAAGGGCTAACCTTGTCTGTGGGGGATGAAAGATTGTCACACTTAGCTCGGTAGAGTAGGGAAGTCCACCACAAGTGCAAGTATCCGCTGAATCCGACTAATTATATGTATCCGGATGAGTCGTGTCTGAATCTTAGTGTATTGTTTGAAAAGTCATAACATGATTGGTTGCAATATGCATCTTGGACTGTGAAATTGTATGTAACTGTATGATAAACTGATTTCTACTCTAACTTACCCTTTTGTTTGTTGTATGTTCTATTGAGTGATTTTCTCTTTTTGCAATGATCATCAACTTGTTGATGTGAGTAGATGTGAGAACTCCCCGTGATCATACAACTGTAAGGAGTAACATCTTTACTCCAGGACTTTGTTTTTATTACTATTAAAATAATATTTCATTTAATTATATTATATTTTAATTATATTATATTTTAATTAGGACGTTACACACATACAAATAAAAATAATAAAATATATAAAATAATATATGCGTATTAAAATATATGTGTGTGTGAGTTGGGGTTCTACTATACACATACGTAATATATAGTATATAAAATTAATCAACCTTTATATAATAAGTTTATTTATTTTTAGTTTTAACAAATGAGCTATTAACACGCTTATACGATTTTTTTATGTGAACAATTTAAATAATGTGGCAATTATTTATTTGATATTTTTTTTATATGATATTTTTTGATAACATTTATTTAGTGCATTTTTTATGATTTTTTTCTTAGTATATTAGCTAAATTTAACTAATTTTGATGTATCATGTTTTTACTTATTAATGTTTTAATGTGTTTTTTTAATTAAAGTCATTAAGTGATAATATACTATTAAATTAATAATATTTTATTATATTCAATCTCAACTAGTTTTTTTAAAGAGTTTTTTTATCTAGACATTATATGGTAAAATATTTACTAAATAAAAAAATCTAGTAACTAAACAATATTATAAATACTTTTTAAGTTCATCCTTTTAGTTTTAATACTCAAAAAACAATAAGCGCATAAATGACAAGAAACTAAATTATTAATCTTTAAAATGATAAAATTATTCAAATTGAATTAGAAATTAATTTTTAATTTTTAATATCATATACTAATTCTATTTATGAGTAAAAAAGCTAATTTAGTTATTATATAAACATTAATTTAATATCTGAATATATAGAATCAATTTAATTACATTACTATATAAAAAAAAATTGAGTGATCATAATATATAAATCATTACAATGTATGATATAACCATACTATGTTGAAATAAATTCAAAGATAATATTATGTATAAATTATTTAGATACGTTTTATACTCTTATATTACATAAAATACAGAATAATTTAAATATACTTTTTCTCTTAATTTTCATATTTTTTTAAAAATAAAACTATACAAAATTCTTAACTTCATAACAAATAATACTTCACATATAATAATGATCTTAAAAACATTTTTCTTAAATTTCTAGTAAAATTTTTCATAAAATTTAATCAATATATTAATCGCTAAATAAAAAATTATCATTTTTTTTTTACTTTTTTGTTTATCTACTTTTTACTTTAACTTTTAAATTTAATTCCAATAATGTTTTTAAATTTAATTCCAACAATTTAAAAATGAATGATCAATAATTAAAATTTTCTTTGTATTATAATTTAAATTATTTATAACACATCTAAAATATAAATATATTTATGATTGACTTTAATTTTAATTTAATTTTCATATATATATATATACTGGAGTCAATTATATAAAAATTATTTTATCAAGTACAAGTACAATGTAAACAATAAAATATTTTTAATTAATCATCATATCATTAGAGATATTATATTTATGAGTCAATGTCTAGTCACAAACAAAATCTGATTCTGGAAGCCTCTCATTGACGATAAAAGAAACGAACGCGGAAGCAGAGGCTGTGTCAGAAAGTTGTTATCTCGAGAAGACCCCATAACAGATACGGACAGTTGGAAGCTTGTTAGGTTTTGGTCTTAGTGAAGAGTTCAATGCATTTCTTTGTAGTTTTTTCGTACATTTATGGTAGTTTTTTGTACACTTCAAAAATTTCAACATCCAATGCACATAATTTAGAGTAATAATTTCATGCAAATTTTCTCTTTTGAAATCACATTATAAAATTTGAATTAAATTTAAATTTTATTTTTTAACATAAAATATAATATTAAAATTATAAATTAGTTATTCTAACGAATTTTGTTAATGGTTAAATATTTTATTTTATTTATTATTGAATTATTATCGAATCGACTATCAATATTTAATTTCACGTTCAAGATATATATACCTTGACATAAAAAATATACTAGAAATTATACATTAACTATAAATAAAGATAATTTAATATATATATATATATATATATATATATATATATATATATATAGATAGATATATGAATATTTCTTGATTTTCACTAGTTATTGTCATCTATGTGACTCCATTTACAAGTAGCGTTAGAATAAATGATCTCACATTTGTATCTATTGTCAATACATCCCACACTAAACAAAATCATAGTAACATTTCCTCTTTTGGAATAACTACTTCTTTATTCCATTCACATACATCTTTATTTACAATAAACATCACCAAGATCGTAAGCACAATCACAAGAAAAATAGCAAAAATACAATATATCATACATAGCTCCTTAATCACATTCTCATAAATCTTAAATCATCATAATGTCATATATGTATTTTACCATGATCCACACTCGTCTGATAGCATCAATCACCTATTATTTATTTCAAATTACATGTTAATAAGTCATCATTTATTTTCTATTACATTAACATAGCATTCAAATACAATATTTTCAATAATTATATCAAAAAGGTGAAAACCATTTCTCTAACTACAAACCTCTAAGATTCGAACGGTCAAAGTCAATGTTCACATGTTCCTGACCAACTTTAAAAATTTTAGCTCAATCCAATAGTTAGCAAATTAGGAATCAAAATTTTACTAAGGCTGCCTAGAACCCAAAATAGTGTGGCACCCAGTGCACTATGTAAGACCCATTGTAGGGACGTTACACACTACACCTAGCGGCCAACGCCAGATGCCCTAGTGCTCATAGTGAAGTGAGAGCCCGATGGTCCTAGAGTGGCATCTGACGCCCTTGACCACTAAAACCACTTACATGGGAGTGCCCAACAATACTATGACAACACCCAACGCTTTGGACCTCTGGTGCTCACTATCCAGGTTCCAACAAATGACACACAAGTTATAACATTATCTGCACAACAAATTATAATATTCTAGCATCACACGCATATTAAAACTCATCACATATCAATATAATTTTAAATTTAAAATTAGCTTCCTTTACTTGGATAAATATTCCTACACTCAAAAGGTGCTCCTTACAGACTTTATTTCACATAGGTTCCTCTACCTACACATAGAAAACTCTAATCAATTATCAAAACACATCCTAACAATGCTAGTAGAATAAAGATTCACCTTGAGCCTTTAAACATCACATGCAAACCCAAACCACCCAAAATGCAACATATTTCTTAAAATACCAAAAAGAAGGCAAAATATGAACTTACTCTATTCAAGATTTTGATCGGGTAGGATTGTAGACCTCGATGCCAAGAGTTATATAGCGTACTTCGATCTTGAAACAAATGAAGGATGAAGTCAGAGATTTAGAGAAAAGGTAGAGAAATTTTTTATAAAAAAAAGTTTTATAGAGATGATGATTCTTAGAAATGAAACTTGATTATTAGAAAATCTATTTATAGTTGAAACTTTTATAAATAAAATAATCAAGTGTCATCATAAAACCACTACTACTTCAAAACTATTTTTTAGGTCCTTAAATTCTCTTGTACAAGAAAAAATTTCATCCTTAGAAATTTATTTATCAAGTAGGAGACAAGGATACACTCTCCTCATTTCCTTTTATAGCTTCCACCTAGATTTGTCCGACCTCCACAACAACCTTACCTAATTGTAAACCTTGCCTATATGTTATTTGGTATGGTGCTCAACAGTTTAAACCGACCTATACAAGTGGCCAAGGTAGTTAAAATCAAGATTATGATTAAGATCGGGAGGTGTTCATATAATCGTCAATCGTTAGATTGTAACACACACACACACACACACACACACACACACACACACACACACACACACACACACACACACACACACACACACACACACACACATATATATATATATATATATATATAAAGAGAGAAATAATTATTCGATTTTACTAGGAGTAGAAATTAATCTAATTTTATCCATTGAAATTCTAAATAACATGTATGAAACTAATTAATATAATAAAATATGGAATACAAAAAGATTTAAAATAAAATAACATAGAGAAAATAAGTGAAAAGAAGCAATTTGTTATTTGTCTTCATAAATAACAATAATATAAAATTATGTATATAAGAAATAATAAATAGTAATGTTATTATGTTTCTTTATACGAGAAGTAATAAATACAAACGTTATAATTAATAAATATTAAACAATTATGCTTTGGGTCTATACAAAATTGTAGCTGCAAAATTGAAAAATTATAATTGTATTAAATTTTAATTGGGAAGTGTTGTAATGTGTTGCAACTGAATTTTAATTATGTTAACTTTTCATTTTGAAATTAATTTTAATTGTATTAATATTTAATTTAATTAGATGAAAGGTGGTTCTATGACTGACAACACATATAACAATGTAAAATTTTAATTATTCACCAAAGAATATGAACAGGTAGTGCAACAAAAAATAAAAAAAAATGACGATTTACACAATTTTATGATTTTGTTCGACGATCCTACCGATCCTACTATATTATGATTATGCGTGAGATCTAACTCGCAAATACGATCTTACGATTTTACGATTTAAATCTCGATTTTGACTACCTTACTAGTGGGTAATAACATCCATAGAAATGTTATTCCACTTCCAAATCAGAACTTCCAACTATTGCAACCACCACTCAATTTTTGTCATGCCAATATATAATCACAATGAAGTAACATCTTTCTTTAACTCATCATCATCGAAACACAAACTCTACCTTTGAACTTGAGAACTCCATCTTCTCTAAACTTGAAATCACTAGTTTGATCAGTACCAATCAACCTTATGGTATGTCTCAAACTAGGACCATCTGATTGCCTTTTCTCAACCATTTTAAGAAGCTCATTAGTTATAGTTAGATGACTTAAACTAGCGTGATCTCTATGTAGCTCCACCTCCAAGTTCAGATCCTTGAAATTCTCCACCAACTGTAACTCCTTCACCATTAAAGTAGTAAACTTGAGCCGTCTTTTTGCTTAAAGCATCTACTACTATCGTTGCATCTATAGGATTTCATAGAAATTTAAAATCACAGTCTTTAAAGAACTTCATTCACCTCATTTGCCTCATGTTCAACTCTTTCTCTTGTCGAATAGATACTTCAAGCTCTTTGTGATCAATGAACACCTTAAAATGAGCTCCATAAAGATAATGCATCCACTATTTTAAAACAAACACTATTCCATTAATCCCCAGGTCATGACTAAGATAATTCTTCTCATGAACTTTCAAGTGTTGAGAAGCACAATCCACCACCCTTTTCTCCTATAATGACACACACCCAACCCTTGGTGTGATGTATCACAATAAACCTCAAAAGACTTCCCTATGTTAAGTATGATTAACACCTCAACTTCCTGAAATATCTCTTCACACCTCTCTATCCACGTAGAGGGATGATCCTTTCATGTCAGTTGTGTCGAAAAAACTACCACTTCAAAATCCTTCTATAGTAACCAACAAGACCCTCAAAAGTCCTTACTTTAGTGATAGTCTTAGGACTCTCCCACCTCAACACTACCTCCATTCATCATAAACCATATGTCCCAAGAACTCCACCTTCTTTAACCAAACTCACACTTGGATAACTTAACATACAAATGCTTCTCTAACAACTCTTCCATCTACTTCTTCAACTTCACTAACTCAATAAGAGCCATTCTATAAGGATCTATTGACACATGTCTTGCTTCAAGGACTAAGCCAATAATGAACTCCACCTCTCTTCTAGGTGGTAGTCCTAGCACCTCCTCCAAAACACATCTAAAGACTCTTCCACAATTGGAATCATTTGCGTTTGTCCTTTACTAATCTATGTCAGACAACTCAAAACCATAACACTCTTCCCCACTCTTCAACTTGTTGCACACCTAGTGCGCAACCGACTCACACCTGTTTGAATCAAGGGTTTGTTGTTCATTTTTTTTATTTGCATGATAGGCGTCACAATTGGAGAAAAGTATGGTGAAGGTGACTCCTCCTCCTCCTCTTCTCATTCATCTACTATACTATGGGATCCAAATTTATCTTTCCTACAAACAAGCTCAAAACTGAGAAAAAGAGAAAAGATTAGTGGTTAGTTGCAGCAAAAACCCGAGACCAAAAAACTTCTAAAATAGCACTCCAAGTGTTTAGATCACACTCCTAAAGCAATAAGGTAAGGCTAACACTCAAAGTCGACCAAAGAAGTGAAGAAACACCTTAAAAAAATTTTCAAAACCTTTCAAGAGCAAGCAAGTGTCTCGACCAAACACTCGAAAGAGTTCTAAGAAAAGAAAACTACTAAGATACAACAAAGAAAACCTAGTGAGAAGCAAGAAAATCACAAAAACAAGGAAATAGCTAAACTTTGAGAGAGAAAATTTGAGATAAAACTTTCAACAAGACTAACACAAGAAAAACACATTAAAAGACTCTTGGAAAATACTTGAACATACATTATCAAGCCTTAAATCATGTATACACCAAGGAAGATAATGACTAAGTTAAGGAATGGAACTAATTTGTCGATATCACCCAACACTAAAATATGAAAACTAGTAGCATAACACTTAGTAAATTTTGCAACTTTGGTTCAACAAGGAGCAATATTGCTCTCGACGAAGCATCAAACGAGCTTGAAAAATTTTTCTTTTTTCAAAACTAGCTTCACAAAGATAATGGGAAAGTGCTTTAGGTGTCTTGAACACTTAGTTCCTTAAAATTCTTCAACACCCAATTTCGTTCGGATGAATAATAAATTGTTTCCAAAACATCCAAAAAAATAAGTGTTAATTAAAAAGGGGTAAAAATAAATTATCTTAAAATATAATTAATTAAAAAGTTTCTTAAAATTTTGTTTAAGAAAAATTAAGTTGGTGTTTAAGTAATATTTAGAAATGGAGTCAAAAATAAAAATTCAAAACAAAAAATATAAAAATATAAAATGTTAATTAAAAAAATAAGAAATGAGATTTATTTTATCTTATTTTAATTAAGTTAAAAATATATATAAAAAAGTTTTAACGTGTAAAGATGGGAAATTCTTTTGATGGTTTCAACTTCCTCTCAATGTTCTAACTATTGCTCAAGCCATTCATAACTGTTGACAGTTTTTTTAAATTAGTAGATTATTTTGATCACACAAATTTTTTAGGACAGATTCTCATTTTCACTAATACTATATTACACTCGCGCAAGCACCATCATCTTCCTCGGTAGCACTTTAATCTATCACTATTGCCATCCTCCACCAGAGCACGCACGGATAACACCAACTTTCGTCCGTTCATCCACCAATTCATGCCTCATCATTAAGAACTTTTCATCTTCTTTCTCTAAAAATAAAGATTTATCCCAACACCAATTCATGCATCACCCTCTGCACCCATCCATCCTCACATTCAAATAACTCATTTTCACATTACCATATTGTTGTTGAATCCATACAACACCAAGAGTGATTAAAGACTAAGAGATAACAGTGAGAGCAAAGGAAAGATTGGAGCATAAACAATGTACATAGTTCTTCGTCTGATTTACATGAAATAATTAATGAAGCAACTAAAAATTAAAAACAATAGTTGGGAAGAATTGAAGTAGGGGGGAATTATAGTATGGGGTCTTTGTTGTACAAAGGAGAGTCACAGGTTGAAAGTACTTGACACCGACGTGGTGGGCTTCGTGGTGGTTGGCATCACCATTAACGGTTCTAGTCAGAGGAGGAACTCGCACCGGTTGAAAGCATTTGGTGTTGTGGAGCGCGTATGAAGAAGAATCACGGTGAGAGTTCCAACAACGAGAACGGCGGTGCCACTGTTGGCCAAACGAAGAAGATGCGAACATAAGGTCTTGCCTGTTAATAGATATTTATTGTGTTTATTTTAGTTTGATTATTATTTGTGTTTTAATAATGGTCAGTTAACTTGACCGGGATTTTAGGAGAGAGTAGCTAGATTTTAGCTACTTAGTTTTCTTTTCAGTTGTTACGCAGATAGGTAGTGGATAAGTTTTTCTCTCAAGTCTGTTAGCTTTGAAAGGCTATAATAATGTATTTTGTTATGCAATGAATAACATAAGACAAGTGAGCATTTTTTATAGAAAACTTGTTTTTAGTTCATAATTTGGTATCAAAGCTCCTTTTTAAGGGCCTTGAACCAGAAAAGCATCAAAACACTAGGTGTGAGAGAAAGAGTAATACCTACAGATATTATGAGGGGTATACACTGAGGTGTGAGAGAAAGACTACAGAGTGCACACATGAAGACTGAAAGATTATTCTACAGCCATAACAGATACAAGCAAGTATGTGCAACCAGTAATTCCCAATTTCGATGGTCACTATGATCATGGGGCGAAACTTATGGAAAATTTCTTTCGATCAAAGGAATTTTGGCACTTGGTGGAGAATGGCATTGTTGACGTTTCAAATACAGCTGATGCATCAGAAGAAGAAATTAGATTAATGGAGCAACAAAGGTTGAAGGATCAAAAAATAAAAAACTATCTATATCAAGCCATTGATAGAGAAATCTTGGATACCATTATGAATGATGACACGTCTAAACATATTTGGGACTCAATGAAACAAAAGTTCCAGGGTTCAACTCGAGTTAAGCATGATCGGTTGCAAGCGTTGCATAAAGACTTTGAACAATTGCAAATGAAGAAAAGAGAATCTGTGAATTGCTATTTTTCTCGAACTTTGAAGATAGCTTAAAGTATTAAGGCTTGTGGTGAAAATGTACAAGAAATTTCCATAACTGCAAAGATTTTGCAGTCTATGACAACAAAATTCAATTATGTAGTATGCTCAACTGAAGAGTCCAACAACATGGAAGCCATGACCATAGATGAGCTTCAAAGTAGCTTACTGGTGCACAAACAAAGGATATTACTGGTTGTGGAGGAAGAACAGGTCTTTCCAGCGGTAACAAATGAGAAAAGTGGGAGAGGAAGAGGAAGAGGAAGGGGTAGAGGATCCTTCCGAGGTAGAGATAGATGAAGACAATTGTTCAATATGGATGACATTGAATGCTATAAATGTCACAAAAATTTGGGCACTTTCAATATGAGGGTCCCATGTGGGAGAAGAATGCCAATTATGCTGAAGTTGAGGATAAAGTGAACAAGAGGATGAGCTCTTGTTAATGGCCGCAATTGATCCCAAAGAAGACAAAGACAAGTGGTTTCTTGACTCGGGGTGTAGTAACCATATGAGTGGTTCGAAGGATTGGTTCTCACATTTGATGAGAAGTTTCATCACACAATAAAGCTAGGGAATGACCTCCGCATTGCTGTTGTCGGGAAATGAAGTGTTCGTATAGTGATAAACAGTATCACACATGTGATATCCCAGGTGTATTATGTTCCTGAACTCAAGAATAATCTCTTGAGTATTAGACAACTTCAGGAAATGGGCTTGACCATCATAATTCAAGGCAATATGTATACGGTTATTTATCCAGAAAAAAGGTCAATTATGGAGATCAAAATGAGCAGTAGTCTGATGTTTGTGTTAACCGCCACTCAAGCTCCTCCGACTAGTACAACATGTTTTTAGCTAAATTGGGACAAGACTCACAACTATGGCATAATCGTTTAGGCCATTTAAGCTATGATGGCTTAAAAACACTTTCCTCAAAGCAAATGGTGAATGAGATACCTTCTATTTCAATTTCGCAAGAAGTATGTACACATTGCTTAAGTGGAAAACAACATCGAAGTGCCATGTCAAAGAAGAGTACATGGAGAGCATCAGAGAAACTTCAACTTATTCATGCTAATCTATGTGGTATTCAACCTTCATCAAACAATAACAAAAAGTATTTCCGAAGTTTTATTGATGATTTCTCACGTAAAACTTGGGCATACTTCCTACATGACAAAGTATAAACTTTTTATGTATTTAAAAGTTTCAAATCCTTGGTAGAAAAAGAGGTTGGAGAAAGCATTATTTGTCTCAGGACAGATAGAGGTGGAGAATTTAATTCTAGAGCATTCGAAGAATTCTGCAAAACTCAAGGTATACAGAGGCAATTAACAACAACTTACACACCTTAGCAGAATGGAGTTACAGAGTGGAAGAACATAACCATAATGAATATTGTTCGGTCCATGTTGACAGGAAGGCGTGTTCCAAAAACTTTCTGGCCTGAAGCAGTTAAGTGGTGTGTTCATGTTCTAAACAGAAGCCCCACAAAAGTAGTACAAGATATAACTCCATACACCAGACCAACTATGAGTAAAGTTAGATGACAAGAGTAAGAGGTGCGTTCTTCTTGGAGTTAGTGAAGAATCAAAAGCCTATAGATTATTTGATCTTGTTAAAAACTAGATCATTATCAGTCGAGATGTTATATTTGATGAAGGAAAGTATTGGAATTGGGAGGAAATTGAAGGCACAAATCAACGAGAGTCTGCATTGGATGATAATGAGGCACGAGAACATGATATTGAGGAGGTTGTGCAGAATGATGTTGGAAATTTAGAACAACAAGATACAGAGCAACCTGCAAAGTTACTGAGTGCAGGGAATGCTGGAAACAACACTATTGATCTTTTATCCAGTGATAATACAACTCAAGGGATGGTAAGAAGGAATATGAGAAAACCCGTTTGGATGGCTGACTATGAAAGGGGAAATGATCTATCAGATAATGAAGATAATGCTATGATAGTGACAGACAATGATCCTGTAACTGATGAAGAAGCTGTCAAGAGTATGACACGAAGAGATGTAATGAGAAAAGAGATGGAAGCCATAAAAAAGAACAAAACTTGGGAACTAACAGATTTTCCAACAGGTATGAAACATATTGGAGTCAAGTGGATATATAAGACCAGGCTCAAAGAAAATGAAGAAATTGATAAGTTTAAAGCAAGATTAGTAGTTAAAGGATATGCACAAAAATATGGAGTGGACTACACTAAGGTATTTGCCCCAGTTGCTAAAATGAACACTATACGCAATCTTTTATCCATGGTTGGAGTGTCTATCAACTTGATGTGAAGAGTGCGTTTCTACATGGAGAGCTCGAGGAAGAAGTATATGTGCAATAACCCATTGGCTTCATGGAATTAGGTGAAGTAGAAAAGGTTTACAAATTAAGAAAAACATTGTATAGGCTTAAGCAAGCACCAAAAGCATGGTACAACAAGATAGAAACATATTTTCTACGTAATGGCTTTGAGAGATGTTTTTGTGAATACACATTGTTTACAAAGTCAAAGGGAGGTAAAATTATAATTGTAAGTCTATATGTTGATGATCTAATATATATTGGAAATGATTAAAACATGTGCAATGATTTTAGATCATCTATAATGCTAGAATTTGATATGTCGGATCTAGGGCAGTCAAACGTATTCTAAGATACTTGAAACGAACAACAGAGCTTGGTATATACTACAAGAAAGGCGAGACTGCTAATATGGTAGCATATACAAACAATAATTTTGCTAAAGATATTGATGATAGAAAGAGAACTTCAGGCTTTGTGTTTTTCTTAGGGAGTGGAGCAATGTTGTGGTCATCTAAAAAGCAACTAGTTGTAACACTATCTACAACAGAAACTGAATACATAGCAACTGCCTCTTGTGCGTGTCAATGCATATGGATTAAGAGAATTATGGAGACTCTCGATTTTAATGAGAATCATACGTTAATTTTATGTGCCAACAACTCAACAATTCAATTGTCAAAAAATCTAGTTTTTCATGGCATGAATAAACATATAGATGTACGATTTCATTTTTTAAGAGATATGGTTAACAACGGAAGCATTGAACTGAAGCATTGCAGCTCACAGTCTCAAGTTGCAGACATTATGACAAAACCGTTGAAATTGGAGCAGTTTTTAAATCTCAGGAGCAAGATGGGTTTGATTAAGCATCGACAGTAAACTAGATGCTAAGAATTTAGTTTAAGGGAGGGATTGTTAGGAGATATTTATTGTGTTTATTTTAGTTTGATTATTATTTGTGTTTTAATAATGGTCAGTTAACTTGACCGGGATTTTAGGAGAGAGTAGCTAGATTTTAGCTACTTAGTTTTCTTTTCAGTTGTTACACAGATAGGTAGTGGATAATTTTTTCTCTCAAGTATGTTAGCTTTGAAAGGCTATAATAATGTATTTTGATATGCAATGAATAACAAAAGACAAGTGAGCATTTTTTTTACAGAAAACTTACTTGTTTTTAGTTCACAATGTTGTGGTGCTCCGTGCGATTGAGGGAAGCAAGAAGGAGAACAATGTTTCCGCTGTTGGTGATGGTGCGATAGACCTCCGATACTGATCGGCATTGTCGCCGACGACCTTGGTAGTGAGTAAGGCGTTGGTGTTTCAGGTTGGGAGTAGAGTGTCGTGAGGTGGAAGATGAACATGGCTTAGAAGCGGTCTTCCTTTTAACTTTTGAAGAATTAATGAGAATTAAGTCTTAGAGTTTGGTAGATTGAAAATCACTTTGTGCACCCTCATAACTTAATTTCCATACATCTGCATATTTGCTTCATAATTGGGCCATTTGTTTTGTTTGATTTCTACATGCACTCCCCAATGTAATAACCCCCAACCCCTTGCATCTTTTGTTTCATGGTAATTGGTTTTACTTTCTATACCAGCATTTTCATTAAGCACACACTTCACTTCTTTAACTTTGTTTATAGACTGATTTACTTCCTGCACCACGTCTTTTTCCTAAGTGCACCACATTCCCATTGTGTAGTTTTTCTCATTGCACCAACATACTCACTTATGCACTCCCAATTTCTATTCCCAATTTTACCCTTTTCTAATTAAATCTCTCATTTCAATCACATCACTTCCTAAAAAATAAAAATATTGACATAAAAATTAAAATAGTTTTCAAAAATGATAAAAATAAGAATAAATAAAAATTTAAAATTATTTTCTTTATTTTTTCTTTTAATGTCTAATCGACCGCTCACATCGTAAAACACTTCTTTTTTAAAATACAAAAACTGATAAAAATAGTTTTGGTGTCTAACCGACCGCTCGCGTCGCATGACACTCCTTTTCAAAGTATAAAAATGTTTTGGTGTCTAATCAACCGCTCGTGTTGTATGCCACTCCTTTTCAAAAGTACAAATATAAAAAATAAAATTGGTGTCAACCCGGCCACACGCGTCGCATGACACTCGTTTTCAAAAATTGTCAAAAGACAACTCTAAAAAAATTAAATAATCTAATCAAACTTTTTTTTATAAAGAACTATGTAGCCCTGATTTCTCATTATTAATGAGAATACGTACGACCAAGGTTAATCCTTATCGGAGTTGGATTAAACGCTTACCACTTGGCCAAAAGCTATAACTATTAGTCAGGGCGCAACTCTTTCTACTTAAGCAACAATCTCCCCCTCAACAATTACCCGTTGGGAATCAAACTCATGACCTTGGCTCTGACACCACTTGTTAGTTTTGATGCACCAATATTTCAAAACCAAGAGATAGGTGAATTGGTTTTGCAAACTTTTGATTTGTTCTTACACTTGAAAAACAGTTTTTATGAAATCTTTAACCAATTGACAAAAAGAGTTTAAGAATGCATATTGTTCAACCTTTATACCTACCAAAAATTTAAAGAGAGTGAAAGAAAGTACAAGAGACAACAAGATTTATACTAGTTCGATTCAAATGAATCTACACCCAGTCTCTAGTTTTCCTCACTAGAAATTTCTCTATATCAACAAGAGAAGGAATATAAGAAATACTTATGCAATTCCTAAACTCAAAACCACACTTTCTTGAAAATACCCCTTCAAGAAATGTGCAAATTGTAATGCTCCAAGCAATTACACACAATTACCATAATCACAGTGATAACACACAAAATTTCAGATTCAAGAAACTACAAAAACTAATACAAAAATAGAGACAGTAATGGAACAATAACACTTGATTTAGTACACAACTTTGGTGTCAATATTACACCCTCTTCATTTGATCTTGATGATCATTCTTGATGAACACTTGAGCCCTTGCTGCAGAATTTTCTCTAAGAAGATATTCCACACTTTTCTCTTTCTTTTTGATTGAATAAAATGTTCTAATAAATAATAAACCACTTTTAATAGAAACGTTTAAAGTCTATGCAAACTAAATACAAATATATATATATATATATATATTGTCCTACTTTCTACTTTTATCACTAATTAATTATTCTTATTTGGTAAAGGAGAAAATAGTGTAACTAAGATAACATCAAAATCAATTATAATTTTATACAATTATAATATAAACTAAACCAGTGGCTAAGCTTCATTAATAAGGGGCCAACCAATTCAATCCAGTGTCAGGGCTATGGAAAAAAAAGGGAACTAGTTAATATAGTTAAGATATTTATTAGCTAGGTAGGGAGTTAACGAGTTAAACAAATAGGAGAATGTAAAGGAAAAAGGGGGAGTTAAATCTATATTCATTTGTAGATTGAGCATTAGCTCTTTGTGAAAGAAGAAATCTTTTGTGAAGGAGAAACACTTGGAGGAGAGATTTCTCTCTTATTTATTGTTCTTTTCATCCTATTCAATAAAAATCTTTCTTTTCTTTCTTATTTATATTCTTTGTTCTCAGCAGTATATGAATGAAACTCAATGGCTATGGTGGTAGCTGTGAATAAATTGTATCATAACTTGTTTGGTCTCAACCAATTTGGATGGTTAAGACTTGGATCTTGACAAAGCCCATTAAGAAATCCAAAGCTCCTTTGGTACATAACATCATTTCTACAAATGTGTTGCCACAGATTCCTATAACTTAGCTCACTCATTTCAAATACAAATATGTACTATTTGCATGTCTAGCTCCAAAAAAATTAGCCACTAATTCCATTATTCTTACATTGTAAGGCATTTTGTTTCTTTTGGTAGTTTCCATGGGTCTAATATAAAGGAATCAGTAGAAGCAAGGAGACTAAGGTTATGTCTAGAGCATAGTTTATGCAGTCCTTAATGAGAGTAGAAGAGAACATCGTGTACCGGACCTTCTACAATTTTTTTATCTGGGAAAACAATAACTTTTTTATTGTCTATGGTGTACTACTCATGGAAGCTTCAATATTGTTGTAATCCTAGATTCGTAGGGTAATTGAAAAGCCTTGTTGCATTTAGGGAAAAGAAATAATAGGAGGACAAGTATGTAGTATTGTAGGACATAATTGTGTCTTCCCCCATGTTAAATCTACATAATGATGAAACCAATTAGGCCATTATCACCAACACCAGCATATATAAATTTTAATTTCTTAAAAGAAACAATGTGGCTAGTAGCCACTATCATGTGATACATATAAGCCTGGACTTGCATTTCTATCAACTACAAGTTAGAAACATCAACAAAAAGACTATAAAGCACCAAAATACCGATTAGAGCAGAAAAAAATGGCAAAATAAAATAGAAAGTGCCTTGCCTTTTATAATCAGAAAAAAAGTTGAAAAGACGGTTGTATAGTTTCATACGCGTATAAGGGTAGAGGTGAAGGAAAAGGAAGGGTTGAATCTAAGTCCCATACTAGTGAAGGGACATTTCCTTGTTTTATCTGTAATGCAAACACCACAAAAGTATGACAAATGATCCCTATGATAAGAAATTTAGATATCAAAATAAACTGCTTTCACAACCTAGCAAACTAGCCACCACAACAAAAGGAAAGGAAATACATATTAGGAAATACCTGAATGCAAATTACATGATAATCCCATAGAATCATCCCATCAGCTCTTTTGCTAGCCTTTTGATTCCATAGTGGAATCTACAAAAGTTAAGACAAACACTTCACAAATTGACTAAAAAAAGATTTTAATTTTGCAAAAAGTTATACAAGTGTAGCTAGAAAACTCTTCAATCAGATATGTAGTGGCAGTGGTAAGAAAAAACATGGATAAATACTTGAACATGCAAATAATACTTTGTTTGCTTGTCAGCATTACACAACTAGGAAGAAAGCAAAATATATTAGAGATAAATACTGACAATATTATCAAAAACTTTGACATGTTTTTCCTTCACATTCAACTTGCACAGTGCAAGAGCCATAGAATTATTCCCCATCCCACTATTACTTTGTCCGGTCACTATTTAGCAATAGTAAGCAAGGTATTAATTATATCTTAGAACAGAAAAAAAAAGCAATTGACGAAAAAAAACTCAATAAAACATCAAACAAAAGAAACTCAAATACAAAGAGTGTCAAAATTACTATTCACAATAACAATTCTATTCCATGAATCACCTTGAACTAGAAAGTGAACATACAACACCAACCAGAGGAAGAAATAGAGCATGCCTGTTTCTTTTCATTGGAAATGAAGACATAAAAAATATCAGATCCCTCAAATTTTGCTATTCCATCACTACACAACTTCTTGCAAAAGAAGTATACATTCTCCTCACTACAAATAAATATCTAGAAAATGAAAATTCTACAAAATATTACCATATTTAATATTACAAAAATGAAAAAAATAAATAAATAAACACATACACAAAAGGAAATCATAAAACTAAAAACATGACATTTTACTTGCACGAGAATTGTGAAATTTCGCAACAAATTTTAGGAGAAATTGAACAATTAAGCAATTTATAATAGGAATAATAAGAACCAAAACTAACCTGGGCCGTTTTCACTCCAACATCAATCACACTTAACTCCTGCAAAGGAACAAATCTACCAATTCCACTCATTCAACAAAACAACAATAATGTGTGGTTAGGGTTCAAATGCTAACCTTCAAATGGAGAACGCATATAAGAGATGGACGGTGAGGGCGACACAGACTATGAGACCAAGTGATTTTGACAACGAAGATAACACAATGCGACAGTGATGCTAGCAGACGAAGAGCACAGAAACAACACGTGATGGTGACGAGGCGACTTCGCACGATGACAGCGACTTCGCACGGTGATGAGGCGACTTCGCACGGTGACGACTTCACATGGTGACTGTTGGAAAGTGAGAGCGACAAAGCAATGAAGAACTATGTTGGAAACGAGAACCGTGTTAAGGAAAGAGAATGAACGAAAGAAATGGGAAATGGGAAACATATTGTGTCGGTTACAAGTCAACAAGTATAATATGTCTTTTAAAATTAAAAATAATATATATATATATATATATATAATTTTGAAATTTATACCAATTCTAGTTATAACCGGTATAAAAAATCTTTTCAATATTACAAAAATGCCACCGCATTAATTTTTATACCGGTTGAAAATATAATTGGCATAAAAGATCTTACGTTATTTATAAAATTGTTGTTCACCTATTGTTTTATACTTGGTGGATTTGAACAGGTATAATAATGTAGGTATAAAAAGCTTATTTTGCACTAGTGTAGTGCAAAGTCAGGCTCGGGTTGCCTTGACAAACTAGATGTAGCTCAGGTTTGAGTGAACCAGTATAAAAATCTTGTGCATCAATCTTCTCTAACCCTTCTCTCTTGCATTATCATTTCAAGTTTAAAGAATTTGGCTTTAAACCATATATTTTTATATTCTTGAGTGTTTTGGTGGCATCTGTAGCATTGACCATGTTGGTTTAACTCATTGGAACCTGTATTGATTGATCTTTTAAATTGTTCTTGTTTTAAATCACATATCTGCATTTCTAAATTTTTCCCAGTATTTCAATCGACTATTTTTCTGATTCAATCGATTGATACTAGTACATCATTTGTTTAGTAAAATCAATCGACTAACTCTATTTTTGATCAATTGAAAGTGTATTGTCCAAAGGTGTTTGCTTCCAAACTTGGTGATCAAATTGATTCAATTTAAAACAATTTTAAACCTTCAAAAGACATCCTATTTTTTAACTAGCCAATTCAATCCCCCCCCCTTCTTGGCATTTCAACAATTTCAAAACTTATGGATTCCTTTGCCCGTAATCTAGAATCACTGATCTTAAACTAAGAGTTTTGCACCTTAGATCAGTTTGATTTCTCCTTTTTCGTTCATCATGACTCCACCATTTCATGCTCCATTTTGATCTTCAAATCACCTCCCTTGATCACGATCAGAGCCTTCATTAGCCTCCCTCAGATTGGATTCCTGCATCAGCTTTCTCTCCCATCAAGTTTCGACATCAAGGGCTGCAGTAGAAGAATTGGGTTTGGTGCGCGTGTTGTAGAGAGCTTGCCTCTTTTGATCAGCACTGCAAACTAGATCAGACACTAATAAGTGAAATGTGTGTTTTGATGAGAGAAGGGTTGGTCAAAGCTTTAGTTGACCAAGGCAGCCGAGACTGATCTACAAATTAGAAAAGAAACAAGTTAGGGGTTCAAAATTGAATTTCAGCAAAATTAAAAGACATGCTGGCAAACAAAGCTACTTTATTCTACAAAGGGGGTTCTAAAGAAATAAAACTAAAGCAACAAAAAAACTCTATTAAAACTAACATTTTTATCACATTTTATTGAAAACTAAATTTTCCTAAGAAATTAAAAAAAAACTAGTTAAAGAGCTACGTAACCTTGATTCTCTATTGTGAGTAGAGATACACATGAGCGAGGAATTATCCTTGTCGGGCCCACAAAATTTAAAAATATTTTTGTTTCTTTTCTATATTATTTTCTTTGTATATGTAGTTAAAGGTATCGCCTTCCAACAGGTGCGGTAGGATACTAGTACCTTTCCCTACGGTGTAACCGACTCTCGGACTCAAAATTCAGTTTTTGCAGACCACATGTTTTATTTTATGATTTTCCATAGTTTTCCAAAATAAATTATGTTGGTGATTCCCAATAATGTATTTTATTTTAAAAACTATTTATATTTTTGGAGTTAGTCATCCCATCGCGAAAATCATTATAACAACGAAAAACTATTATAAAAACTATTTATATTTAGGTTGCAACAATATCATAACAACGAAAATCATTTCTCTAACCAAAGATCCCAACAATTAAAGTGAAGACTCATATGTTTAGGACAAGCTATCAAGTTTCAGTCACGATTTAGGTTGCAACAATATCAAAACAACGAAAATCATTTCTCTAACCAAAGATCTCAACAGTTAAAGTGAAGACTCATACGTCTAGGACAAATTATCAAGTTGCAGCTCCATCCAATTATTAATGAATCGAAAATCAAAATTTTACTGAGACTGCCCAAAACACAAAAATATGATGGCACCCAATGCCAGATGCCCTGGTGCTCAATGTGAAATGAGCGCCCAACAGTCCCAAAGTGGTGCCTAACGGCCTGAACCACTGACTTGGGAGTGTCCAACGGTCCCAGGGTGGTGCTTGACGCTCTGGACCTTTGGTGGTCACTCTCTAGGTTCCCATGAATGGCGCCCAACGATTATGCTGCCCAATGTTGTATGAGACTTTTAACTCCCAACTTAACTTGAATAAGTTGTCCAACTTGACTATCTACACGACATTAGTTCCCTTTTAGTTTAAAATACTTTACTTTTCAAAATAACCATCAAATAGATCAAATTGAATAATGCTAACTAATCAAATTGAAAACTATAAAACATGATAACTAATCTAAAATGATGAATGAAACTAATGTAAGAAAGCTTAAATAATGCAGATATGTATACTAAAAATTTGACCGTGTTTGTGTGGCATGATGAATGTGAAAAGTGCTCAAATAAATATTTAAATGATGCTATAATGGTTTTTAGATGCAAAACAACATGAATGTATGAATGAAATATGATCTAGGTCTTAATCCTACATAAAACAATTCCTAAATGCAGAATCTAAAATTATTTGTAAAAAGGCCTAACTGAAACTCTATTTTGCACTAAGTCTTTAATGAAATGTCTATATGAAGTAAAATTGTAAAATATGCTAAACTAATGAATGGAACATGTTTCAATTAATTCTAATATGTATGAGAATTGTTTAAAACTTCCTAAATGCCCAAAATTCTCAAAATCACTACTTAAACCAAAATTTGATAGTAAAGTAAACAAAGTTGATGCATAAGGTTTTGACAACAAACTAGTTTTATGCACTAAATGGGTCTAAATAGAGTGCAATGCATGAAATCGGGATTTTAACATTTAAACATATTTATAACAATGTTAATCAACTTCTGAAACAAAGAATTGATCAAAACAATCAATGTAGAATGGGTTTAATATTTGCTACCAAAATTCAATTTGAACTATTGGATTAAGTGGTTACATTGTACTCCTTAGATTTCAATCTTGAATCCAAAAACTGAGTATAGGTAAAATGCAAAGATCAAAATCACTCAAACATCAACCAAGAACATGTTTCTGGACCAAAACTGGAAAATGGGTATGAAAGCATTATATGAAACTTTGAATTGCAAAAATTGAAAACTAAAGTTGTAAACGCTCAAAATAGTAAATGAAAGATGTAAATTGGACTGGAAAGTAACAAATCCATAGTAAAACAATGAAAGAAAATGGAAATTGAATTGCATTAAATTTGGAATGTAAAAAATGGTTCAAGAGCACTAATACAGTGAAGAATTGGATGTTTCTTTCTCACAATGTTGTCTTGAACAACCATAGTCTTTACAACACAAGTTTCTCCCAAAATCCAAAAAATTGGAACTGAGAACCTAAACTATGAAAACTATAAAATGTAATGTATTAAGGGTATTTAGGGATGGCAAAACGAGCTAGCCAGACTCTTTTTTAGATGTTTGATTGATTTTGTTTAAATTCATATTTGTTTAAGTAAAAGTTAATATGAATAGAAAACAAAATTATTTTTTAAACTGGCTAAAGTTACCTTGTTTTAGTTGCACCGGTTGTTTTCAGATGAAAATAATTGATTATTCCAACATATTTGTTTTTATACTCCAAGCCTCTTTACTATTTTTATCTCCTTGAATTTTATGCAGGGGCTTTAAGATAGAGGGAGTTTTCATAGCAAGGGGAGTTTGCATGCTACTTTGTATATGTGTGAAAATTTGAAAGAAAGCCAAATATCAAAGTTCAAAATCTTCATTGAAGTGAAGACCAAAAGTGGGATGTCAAAAAGAAAAAGGAGAAATTGTTGATCTCGAAGAAATCCTCCAAAATTTCAAGAGATGATGTTTGAAGATATTGAAGATTCTATGATTATTTTACAACTTTTTGTTTTTGTTTGAATCTTTCACATAAAATACTTGTTAAAATTCTAGAATTCAGTGCAAAATGAAATTTATCATTTTTAACGAATTAAATTATCGGTTAAACTGTGCTAAAAAGGTTTTAAGAATAATATAATTGATTATACAAGAAAATAACCGATTAAAACAAAGTACTTTTTAGTTTTAATGTTTCCAATTATATAATTGATTAGATTCTTTTTATAATCTATTAAATTAGTTTGTTCAATTAGTTAATGAAGAGCATTTAACCAGTTAAATGACGTAATAATTGATTATTTCATTGAGATGTTACAAAAATATTTTCAAAATTTTATTAAGAAATCGATTATCAACTAATATAATCAATTATAATAAGCTAATATAATTGATTATATACATTAGTGTCTGTTTTCATTTTACATTTTTAAAACTCTACAAAAAATTATGAATCTTAATCTTTTATAGAACTTTTGCAATCATAAAATAAAAAGAATGCGAACAAAGTATTTGCGTCTTAATAGTAGCACAAATTTCTCCCAATTCTTTTTATAAAAACATATCACTTTAAAAGTGTGAATACAGACACATAGACTCGTACACGACATAAAAACAACACAAATACGAAGATACACTGAATTGAAAAAATATAGGACACAATACACAACGTGTGTGTGTATATATATATATATATATATATATATATATATGTTAGTTTCAAATTTTTAACTAACTCATTGTCAACTAATAAAAAAATGAATCTAATCTATTTATCTAATATCCAGAAAAGAGAAAAAAGTGATCATATAAGATTTTTCCTTATTTTTATAATCATAATAAATACTTATGTGATAAATTTATAAGTTTATGGGTGTTTTAGAAAATCATTGAATTTGTAGTTATTAACATCGTGTTAAAGCATGTCAAAGACAAAAAAAATATCTTTTAAATTGGACACTTTACTGACACGTGTATCGTACAAGTATATATGCATGTTAGTATCGATACGTGTCAGATACAGAACGCATATCGGACACGCCATTGATATGGCGTGTTCTGGCTTCATACACATTCAAACTCACTACATTCATGAAATATAGAGAATAAGAGATGCATTGATGCAAAGAAATGGAAAAAGATGGTCTCAAACACAGTAAACATATAAGGGTTAAATATGTTTTTGGTCCCTCAAGTTTCAGTAAATTTTGGAATTAGTCCATCTTCGAAACTTTATACAAATTTAATCCTTCATCTTTAGAAATATGTGGATTTAGTCCTTCTTACCAATTTTTGTTAAGTTTATTTGACATTTTAAACGTATTTTATGATAATATTTGACTTACTATTGAAGCGAAAATATGCCAAATGGTATAAACAATTCAAATACTATCATGAAATGCGCTTGAAACGTCAAATAAACTTAACAAAATTTGATTAAAATGACTAAATTCATACATTTTTAAAGATAAAAGACTAAATTGGTATAAAGTTTCGAAGAACTAATTCCAAATTTCATTAAAACTTGAGAGACCAAAAACATATTTAACCCAACATATAAATATGAAAACTCACCCACGTAACAAAACAGAAGAATAATGTACACAAATACATAAAAGACAGTAAAAAGCCCATTACAGGAAAAAAAACGAAATCGTAACTGTTTTTGGTTTCTTTTTGTAATTGATAAGCATGGACAAGAAGGTCGTGCAACAGTTGTGCCGTGCAATAAGTGTGCAAGCTTATCCTTTTGTCTTTTTTTTTTTCTTCCGTTTTTATTCTTTATTTTTGAATTCAACCATCATAATCCTAGAGAGATATTTTTTTATTCTTTATTCTATACGATTGCATCTTTTAAACCAAAGAGTTTAATGCCGCTCCTTTTGTAGTTCTTGCAAAACCAAACAAACACCAAATAAAAAAAATCATTTGGTTAATTTTTGAAATTTGTACAAAGGTGGAGAACCATAGTGAGGAACAAAAAGCTAAGATCTAAACAAGAACCAACATTTAAAACTAACCGATTCTCTGTGCTTAGTATTTTAGGTTTCGATGTCATAATGTGAAGAAATAATAATAATAAACACTTGATGGAATGTCAGAGTTATAAAATCTAAGACGAATAATAGATACATAATATAAGCTAAGTCAGATACATAATGAAATGTTCATAGCCTCTAGATGAAGCTGTACAACACACAAAAGCTACCATAGAGTGCCACCCAAATTCAGCAAGAGTCACTCACGCCTCCAAACAAGGTTACTACTGCATTATGGTCATCTCTTTCGCCGCTTGGGCTCCACCTGCAAAATTCAAAATTTGAAACCCAATAATATAAAACCACAATCCAAAAAGCAAATCTCACTGTGCTTCAACAATGAACCAACTATGTCTATCAACTATTTCTGACCCCATTTGGTTTGAGAAAAAAAAAATTCAATTTTTACCCATAATTACAAAAAGGGCACTTATCTTTTGCTTATTGGTTTCGAAAGTTTGTTTTTTTCAAACACTTTCTCAAACAAAAGGGCATCTGAGAATATAATCAAAGTCCCATTTTAACTTTGAGTTTACCATAAAACAGACATGATGATGAAATTGCATTTATCATGAATAAATAACCTCCAAAAGTTCAATAGTAATTGATACAAGACAAGCAGTGAACAAAATAAATATGCTGGTTGATCATGTTAAATACTGTTAAAAGTATTTTTGTGCAGATTAGCCAAGTGAAAAGCATAAACCAAAGTGTGTAACATGATATCAATTACAGCCTTCAATACATTACCAATGACTATCAAAAGAATGCATACCTGCCAGACAACAGTACAAGAATTAAAAATAACATAGGTATACATTTAGCCAACCCACTTTTTTATTCCAACAATGCACAGTGTTTCAGATTAAGGACAACAAATAAGATTGAACTATGCAAAGTTTGGTATCAAAACAGGAGAGAAATGCACATGTTGGCACATGATATTGTTAACTTACACATGCCCAGTACTTGTTCATGTGTCTCAGTCCACACTAACTAGTGAAAAACTAGCTACAATCTATGGTCATTTTTGAAACTAGCTGTACTAAGGGTTAAATTTTGAAGAGATTTTTTTCCCCCATCAAACTTCAAATTCTAGACCATATGTTAAATCACTCATTCCTTTTTCAGCAATGTGTCCCATTTCCCTCCCCATATCCTTGCCAGAAACTAGATAATAGAAAACTAATGTCTCAGTCATATGCTGGGAACAGTGAGTAACAATTATTTGGTGTTGGATACAAGAAATCACCTTGCCATCGGCTCCTGGCGATGCAGAAAACGTAGCTTGCGGTTTCTTCATATCGTCATCAGATGAACATTCTGAACACACAAAATGATCTAATTTCTTTGCTTCTTCGATGGTCATGCCCACACAAGCAGGATGATACCTACAAAAAACCTACAAAGATTGAAATGTGTGTTCTATAGAACATATAGAGACACTCAACATGTAAAGAATGTGATTCTTGACACTCATTAGATTTTAACTCTTCGTCAATTCACATAGAAGTTATGTCCACAAAGTTCTATGTTGATGATGAATGAAGTAATTTGCAGCTCCCGTATTTCATAAACATTATATGAAAATACATTTCCAAGTATAATTTTCAACACTTGCATGGAAACAATCAAAAGATGGAATAAGCCTCAGCATCATCAAATTTCTATTGGCTCACGCACATATTGAAATAAAAGAAACGACAGAACCAATAGTCATTATAACAAAACAGCCCCACACAAGTACAATGACACTTTCGGGCAGACATAAATTTCATCTGTCACTGAACTTTCAGCTGTGAAGCTCAGAAGTCACAAGTGAATGTACAACGCATTATATATTCACCCGTTTCTTCTTAGTTTTGTTTTACTTTTACTTCACAAGTAAAATGCCTTTTCAAGACCAACATGCAAAGGGTTTGCACAGGTAGATGCAGTTCTATACAAGAGTTTTAGAACCATACATGAGCTTCCATGAGCTTCCAATAGAACTTACAACTTTCTAACACCCTTTAGGCCACTCATTCTGCAGGTGGTGAGATCACATAATTGATGATTCCTTCAACCCAGTAAATAGCATCCAATGTTCAAATTCAACATACAAAAATAAATTCGAAACTACAAGCACAATACTAGTAAATAAATCCAGGCAGAACACACTGATTTACCAATCCTTGCACCCTTCACATTGTACCATGAGGTCATCCGGGTTATATGGCATCTCACACTTGCAATACCTTCAAAACACAAGCCAAAAAAACAAACCTTTAGTTCCAAATCCCAAAATCCCCTTCCACACAATTAATAACCCAAAACAAATACATATTACATAAATTGGGAAGACATGTTTTGCATCCCCCATCATATCCCAAATTTCAATTGTAATACCTGAAAAATTTAATAGGGTTTTACTATTTACATTAACCAAAAAAATATGCAATTTGACTACGCCATCAGGTACTAGAAGTAAGAACACTTCAAATATAAAGACCGAAAACATATTAGTACACTAAAATCGTATTAAATGCTTATACAGCCCAAAAATCTAAAACTAAAATCTCGACTTTAATATAACTACTAAAATGTATTAAATTGCTGTAAAGACTAAAACCACATGCTAAAATCTGGTGTTTCTGTTAAAGTGTAAAATCTCGAGTTTCACTTAAAACACAAATACTTCAATATATTAAATTGTTATAAAGACTTAAAACACATAATAAAATATATTAAATTGTTACAATTGTTATAAAGACTAAAAACAAATACTAAAATTTCGTGTTTCTGTTAAAATATAAATAGTAAAAACAGTACTAATTCGTTTATAATGACTAAAAATCCTTTAGAAGGAACAATGTAGAGACTTAAATGTATATCAAAACAATGTACATAAACGTGTTTCTGCATTAAATTTTCGTAGGACAAAAATCGAATTATTGATAGAGAAAAACATATATGAGAGGAACTCACACAGCAACACGGTCAGGAGTGAAAGCCCCAGTGGCAGCCTTGTACTCAAATCTACAATAGTAATCCTCAGCACCCACATTCTCGAGCTTGGTGTAGTTCTTGAAAGAGTGTACTACGCATTTGCCTTCGATGGTGTGCGCACTCTGCACATCATAGTGGTCGGAGAGAAAAAGCTCTTTGGCACCATGGAACTGTCTGCGACCCCCAATGGACTCTTCGGGTCTGTAGTACCACCTCACACGCACCTTCACGTTGTTCCTGTTGTCCTGCTCGATCTTCTCCACGCGCGCCACGTAAGGGGGCTTGGACGTGTCCGATGGCCGCATCAGAACGCAATCACCGGCTGCAGCACCAAAGAACCAAACGCTGTCAACGACAACCCCATCTCAAAAAAACATCATGGGCAGCCACGAAAACACGGAAAGGAAGTGTTTTGAACGAGGAAAACGCAAAGGGTGGTTGTGTGTGTTACCTCGGACGACCTTGTTGGTTCCTCTTATGGTGTACGAGTCCAAGTCCTTTCTGCCTGGCCTCGTTTTCGCCATGCGGTGCGCGAAGGGTGTTTTGGGGAATGAGGATTTTTCTTTTTCTGAGGGCTTGTTGTTGGGTTAAAAGGAGAAGAAGAGGAACTGAGGAAGGAACCCTAAGGTGTGGGTTTGGGTGAGGAGTGACACTTTTTTTTCTGTGAGGGAAGGGAGTGACTGTGACGCTTCGCCTGCGATTTTATTACTGTGGCTTTTTGGGAATGTAATGCGACGATTCTTGGTCGGTTCATTACATTTGACTGCTTCGTAAATTTTCTTGTCCTGAGATCTGCGCTAAGTAATTTCCTAATCCACTCCATTCATGTTGCGATATGTGTGACATTTTGTGGAAAAAAAAGGATAATTTTCTTGTTTAGTGGTGGACTTTTGGAAACAAATCATACAACATAGTATTCTTAGCATTGAGTAGATGTGGTTCACTTGTAGGAAACATGTGTTAAAACGTTTGTGTTGAATTAGAATAATCTTTCGTCAATTGGTGTATATAAAAATTGAAAAAAATATTGTACACAATTAAATTATTTTTTACAGTTGTGAAGTTTCTTTTTAGATTGTCACGTTTGTAAGATTTATATTTAATGATGCTTATTAATTTTAGAACATCACAACAAAATTTAATAATATCATATTAACATACGTTAACATCGGTTTGTCGTCATAAATTAGATAAAAAGAAACTCATAATGAACCAAATTAATTTAACATATATAGACGACTCCTAGGGTGTGTTGGTTTGTGTTAACGTACTATACAAACGGATGAATTTATGAGTGGGTTGGTTGTTTGTTTTAGTGGTTTTGAAGGTATTTGAAGGAGGATTTGCGGGTGGGTATTAAATTTGCATTCTTGCATTAATGTGAAGAAAAGCGAGGATTTATTGTGCCTACAACGTGAGGTCACGAAATTACCCTTCACCTTTTTTTAAGATAGGTTGTTCATTGCAGCAGGAGAACCAATTTTGTGGGTACGAGAATCGATTCTCTTTGTTGGGGATGGAGTGGTTGATGAATGAGAAGTGATCAAAGCATGCAGTGCAATGAAGGAGAAAACAGGGAAGGAAGAATACATTCTGGTTAAAGAAAATTTATGGTCACTTTTAAATGCATAGGAATCAATTCTAGTAGGCATGGGAATCGATTCTCCCATTCTTAAGCCTACTATCCATTATTGTTCTCTTTTTTTTTTTATTCTATTGCTTATGTTGTTTTTCTTCTCCCAGTTTTTTTATTCTATTCTATTACTTTTTAACCAATAATAATAATAATAATAATTCCACTATTTATATTTAAATTTATATCACTTTTATCTTCAAGGATAAAATGGTAATCGTCTAATTTAATCCATTAAAACATTTTTCAATCTATCATACATATCACATTATACATAAATTTTCAAACTTTCATTTCAAATTTACTTAAATCCCACAAATTTTTCCTTAATCCAAACAATATCACAATCATCTCTTTGTCCCCTCAAATCCCTTAATCCATAAAACACTTTGAAGAAACAAAGTATCTACCAAATGGAAGAGAATTATAATTAAATAATGAATAAAGATAGACACAAGTTCTATAAAAAAAGGTTGTATAAAGCATAAGACTTTTGATTCTATGAGAACAATAAATTGTCTAGAATATGTCATCTAATAAAGTAATATAATGAATAAGAACATCAGAAAGAATTATATCATTACAAGAAAATTGTTATTTATCGACGGTTCATAACCGACGAATAATAGTTTGTCGGATATTTGTCATTACCGACAGATATGGTATTTGAATTTATCGACGGATAAATCTGTCGGTTTTCCGTGGATAAATCATGACAGAAAATTATCCGTCGGTAATGCCCTCGGTAAACCCATTTGACCTTTACTGATGGATTATGTTGTCGGTAAATCTGTTGGTAAGTTGGTTGACTATAAAGCATCAGAATTTCAGATTCCATCCCCGGTTTATCAGTTTTCCCCAAATTTCTTCCCCCAACAGTTCCGCAAACCCAAATCGTCGAATTGACAACGGTCCGCTGCCGTGGAGAGCCGAGATCTACGGTCTGCTGTCACCACTACTCCCGTTGTCTATTGTAAGGAGTCGCGACGAAGGGTCGCTGTCGCTGGAGAGCCGCAAACGACGGTGTGGCTGCTGCCACCACTACTCCGTTATGTCCTGTAAGGAGTCTCGACGAAGGGTCGCTGCTGTTGGAGAGCCGCGAACGACGGTGTGGTTGTTGCCACCACTGCTCTCACTGTGTCATGTGAAGAGTCACAACGAAGGTCCGCTGCCGCTAGAGAGTCGCGAACGACGGTGTCGCCACTGCCACCACTGCTCACACGGTCTCCTGTGAGGGCTCTGTTACGTTGTCACCGCTACCATCTTCACGTCGTCGCAACAGATTTTGAAGTTGCCAATGAGTCCATTTTTTTTCTCATCTTTTCGCCATCCCATTCTTCTGTTATTAATTGTGGTGTTGTTGTTTGTATTATGAAGAGCGAGCCTACGAGGGAGGGCCACAAAACCACATTCTTTGGCAGAGATTTTGGCTTAAGCGAAGTAGTGAGGGAGGGTGGTAACTTTGTGGTTGCAGTGCGTCGAGGGAGGTAAGTTACTACTATATTTAGATGCTTATGAGTAATTGAACTTTCTGGTGCCATGTCTTGTTGTTGGCTGAGTAATTGAACTTTTACCAACCATTGGTCTTCCTCTTATTCCACATCTGAAAACTTTTGGTGCACCCATTTTATTTGATGAAAAGCATAATTGTGATTGGTATTTTTTATCATTTGTTTGATAAAATTTTATGTTATTGTTCTAAATGTGTATATATAGATTAGGAATGTGGTGCTACTACTTTAGCACTCGTCTTTGATGTTGCCCACACCACACCAACCCCATGCCAAAACTTGCATCAACCTTTCCACAAACTTCTTTTAGCTTTTCATTCTAATTTTGGTCCATGGCTATACATGGCTAATGATTTTAATGATCATGAAAAAAAATTGCGATTATTTTTGTAACAATGATAGTAAGTAATAGCCAATTACATTAGCCAAAGTTGTTATATTAATATATTATTGGTGAAGTGAAGTTCTTCTCTTTAGTTGAAAAGGAAAACAATTGGACGTTGATTTCAAGATTTACTTATCCTTTGTGACATTTAGATTCCAGAAAATGTCAAAAATGGGGTGTTTTGTTTGTCTTTTAGTGTCAAAAGAAACTTTTTATTATTTTGGTTGGTAGTTTTATTGATTGTTAAACACTTTAATTGATGAAATCGAAGAGCTGGTACTTTCAGCTTTTGGGGAGAAGTTGCATATCCTGCATAATTGAAACAATCACACTCTTCTATTTCATTTCAATTTCTGCCTTTGCATTTGGTTCATAGTACGTATAATGGAAATTTCAAAACTTTATAATATTATCTTGATTATGATAGGGGAGGAAAGGGTGAGGGCCAAGGTGGATTTGGAGGTAATTAACAATAACTAACAAGGATCATTTTGTGAGGTATAATTTATTTCCACCTGTTATGATTCTTGCTAATTATTTTGCTATTGTTAAGTGTTGTTTGACTGTTGTGATTTTGATTTTGATTGCATTTTACACTTTTAATTACACTGATTGCACTTTGTATTTTGGGTTCAGCATCAAGTTCCTCCATTCCCTTCTAAGACCTTTATAGTTATTGTTGAAGAAGAGCTTGGATCTCCTATAGGTGATATATTTTATCAGTTTGACTTGATTTGTACTATATTAATTTATCCTCTTTGACCTATTATATTAATTTATCTTGTTTGTCCTATTCTGAGGTTATGCTTAGTGACACTTACATGTCCTATATTTTTAAAATGAACATTCATCTCTTTCATAATTGTTTTAATTACATAACATTCCGCTCTTCTCTAACTTTTAAAAAGACTATAATTTTATATTCTTGGATCCATTTTACTATAAGTAGGTAATTACTATAGGAATTACTATAAGTAGATTCCAATTACTACTTTTGGTCTGTATAGTCATAGGACTTGCATTCCTATTAGGTCATTCTAGTTTGGTTACTATTTGGATATCTTACTTAATAAGTGAGATATATCCTCACAATGTCATGATCTTAAGCAATATGGGGGAGACACATGTCTCCACTTGTTTTGAATTCTCCTTATTACATTCTAATTTAAGGAATTTAATGTTTTATAGAACATGGGCGAAATTCCTTCCAATCGTGCTTGAATGTATGATCATTGTTATAGTGGTAGAAGGGGATTGAAGGAGTCTTTTGTCGTAGGCGTTGAAGAGTTTATCCGAACAACAAGACGGTCTAGATATTTTGAACTTGAAGGTGAGATTAGATGCCCTTGCATTAAGTGTGACTATACAAGGATTTTGACAGATGAGATTGTCAAAGTTCACCTTTATAAAAAAGGGTTCATACCAAATTACTGGATTTGGACATTACACGGTGAAGATATGCCATATGTTGATTTACATGAAGGTGATAATTATGGCATTAGAGATGGTGTATGTACTGTTGAAATGGAGTAATTATGTGACATGGAAGAGATGGTCAATAACGTTTTGTGTCAATTTGAATCAGCCCAACAACCCAACAACACCAACTTAAAAGATTGTCCTAATGAATTCACCTAAAAGTTTTATAATTTTTGGCAGAGGCAAATCAACCTTTATTTGAAGGGGCGATAGACTCTAAATTGTCAATATGTGTTAGACTTCTAGCTTGTAAGTCCAATTGGAACATTGTCAGCCAAGGATTAGATGTTGTCACCAAAATTTTGTTAGATGTCACACCAACAAATATGAGCTTGCCAAAAAGTTATTATGATGCTAAGAGGTTAGTATCAAAGTTGGGATTGGAGACTAAGAAGATTGATTGTTGTGTGAGTGGTTGTATGCTCTTTTATGACAATGATAGTGGAAAAAAAGATGCAACATTGCTTGAATGTAAATTTTGTTACAAACCAAGATATCACCCAATTCGTGAGGGATCAAGGCAAAAAAAAAAAAAAACCAATTGTAGTTAAGTCAATGTTCTATTTGCCTATAATCCCAAGATTACAAAGAATGTTTGCTTCTATGCAAATCGCGCCGCATATGACTTGGCATCATGAAAACCAAAGGCAAGGCATCCTATGCCACTCATCTGATGGTGAAGCTTGGAAGCACTTTGATCGTAAACATCCTTCCTTTGCGTCTGATCCACGCAATGTGCGACTTGGTCTATGTTCATATGGATTTAACCCGTACATTCAAGCTTCATCTTCACCATATTCTTGTCGGCCCGTGATTGTTACTCCATACAATCTTCCTCCTGAAATGTGTATGTCAAAACCTTATATGTTTTTGAGTTGTCTTATACCAGGGCCATCCAATCCAAAGGCCGTTATTGATGTTTACTTAGAGCCCTTAATTGATGATTTGAAGAAGTTGTGGGATGATATCTTGACGTATGATGTTTCAAGGAAATAAAATTTCATGATGAGGGCATGTTTGATGTGGACTATTAATGACTTTCTTGCTTATGGGATGTTATCTGGTTGGGGCACAAATGGTAGATTAGCTTGTCCGCATTGCATGAAGCACAATAAGTCATTCACGTTAAATTATGGTCACAAAAGTTGTTGGTTTAACTTACATCGTAGGTTCTTACCTAATGACCATCACTTTAGGAGAAATATTAAAGCCTTTCGAAAAGGTCAAGTTGAAACAGATGAGCCACCTCCTAGGTTGACACCATTACAAGTTTCGAGAAGAGTGAAACATTTTCCAAAAGTCACTAAAAGTGGTGTAACAATGATAGATGGATATGAAGAGTGACATAATTGGACATAAAGAAGCATATTTTGGGATCTTCCATATTGGAAAGATAATTTGTTAAGGCATAATCTTGATGTAATGCACATAGAAAAAAATTTCTTTGAGAACATAATGAATATTGTTATGAATGTGACGGGGAAGACAAATGACAATGACAAGGCAAGAAGAGATTTAGGATTGTATTGCTCATGAAAAGATTTAGAGTTTAGAGTTGAAGGTTCGAGATAATGGAAAAATATTAAAGCCTAAAGTGAATTACACTTTCACCACAAGTGAAGCTAAGTCAGTTTGTCAGTGGATAAAAGAACTTAAGATGTCAGATGGTTATAGTTCCAACTTGACTAGATGTGTTGATGTTCAAAAGGGAAGAATTCATGGGATGAAAAGTCATGATTGCCATGTATTCATGGAGACATTACTTCCTATTGCATTTAGTGCTTTGCCCATTCATGTTTTAAATCCTCTTACTGAAATTAGCCATTTATTCAAAGATTTGTGCTATGCAACATTAAAAGAGGAATCCCTAAGAACAATGGAGGAAAATATTCCATTTATTCTTTACAAATTAGAGAGAATATTCCCTCCTGGATTTTTTGATTCCATGGAGCATCTCTCTATTCATCTCCCTCATGAAGCATTGTTGGGTGGGCCAGTGCGATATAGATGGATGTATCCCTTTGAAAGGTACTGTTTGACCTCCTATTAATATTTATAATTAATTTTGTGACCAATGGTTTTCATAATAATGAATTTATTTATGTGTATGGATTCATGGGTGATTCAAAATGATCAATAAAAAATAAGGCTAGAGTTGAAGGTTCTATTTGTGTAGCTTATTTAAACTGTGAGACAACATACTTTTGTTCCTATTACTTCAACAACTTCATGTTGTCACCACACAATTAGAGGAAGGAAGTAGATGGTCAAAGTGATATGTCAACGTTGTCTGTTTTTCAACAACAAGGTCTTCACGCAGGGAGAGAATCGATTCATTGGTTAACTGATGTCGAATTTAAATCTGCTCATGTTCATGTGTTAATCAATTGCACTGAAGTCAAATACTATCTTGAGTATGTCAACAACTAGGAATCGCAGAGGTATGATTTTTGTCTATTTCCGCTCGCGGAACACCATATATAAGTCAATGTACCCCTTGGTGCACACCTTTTCTCCTAAGAACCCATATATGGCCTCATCGTACATGATCATTGCTAATTCTGATAGCTGCAAATTCTGGTATGTTTTCCAGTAGAGAATATCTATTAAACTCTCTTGGTCTACTAGCACCTTCTTAACTGCGAAGTTTTTGACTTCGTTAGTGATAATCATTGAGTCGTCCTAGTTCGGGTCTACGCCTTGGAATTCAGCGTCTGTGAAAGTTATGGGTAGCATTCTTCAACGTTTTCTTGGTTATGATGTGGCTCTGCCTCCTACAAACCCTCCGGATATTGTGTTTATGGTTTCCCTTAATGAGGGTCTATCATTAAAGGGGTTGTTCTCCTTTGGGGTAGGTTCCTCCTTCTTATCACTCCTACCCTTATCTTCTTTGTGATGATCCCGACAATCATCATAGTGTCTGTACCTCGCTATGGAACTGTCTTCATCTTCTCTCCTTACAAAACGCTTCAAGTGTCTGGAGCATATCAATTATTCTATCTTATCTTGCAGGGCCTTACATTCGTTTGTTGTATGTCCATTATTGTAGTGATATTTGCAATGTTTGGACATGTGGGCATTGGGAGAATTGAGGGACTTGCGCAACAGGGGTATGTGTAACATCCCGTCAGGATATTACTGGTTTAAATAAATAAAATGTTTAAATAAAAAAAGACATCGCATTTATGAATAACCTCATTTCCCAAAAACGCGGGAAATTTAAATTTTATTAATTGCTCGCATAAAATTTGTAAACATCTATTCCATAAACCAAAACATCAATGTCATAGTTTCACCCATCAGGGTTTACAACAGTTTCCAAAAACAAATAAAGTAAATAAAAGAAGTTTTCCCAGAAGAACCCTCACTCGCGTCTAAGCATCACCAGCTCCACCTGCATCAACATCCTTTACTCACGTGTACCGCGTACACGATCATCGCCAAACACAAGTAGATAGGGTGAGCTTATGAAAACAACATGCATCAAAATAGATAACATATAACCAATTAAAACAGATATGAGCTCCACCAATATCAAAGTAATATCTCTTAAATGATTTTCTAACATCTGGCCACAACCAGGCCATTCGGGTTCTACCTCTTCTAGTGATTACCTCAAGGTAATTTGCTGCCAAACCTATCGGCGACAACCGACAGAGCACGTGCGGGAATCAATGCCACGGATAACACACCGTAACGTCAGATGGAGTTCCCAATTACGAACATAGTCTGTAATGTCCCAAGACTACCAAACTCGTTAGTCAACAACTGAGGAGGGCAATCTAACTGGACCCATCCGTACTGGCCACAACCAGCACACTCACACCGGCAACACTCGCCAACCCGAGCTCAACTCAAGGGTTCCTCGTGTTCATCCGCCATCCCGAGCTCAACTCGAGGGATGCCATTCCGAGCTCAACTCGAGGAATGTACGTGCTTAACCCCTATCCCGAGCTCAACTCAAGGGATACGTTCCAAGCTCTACTCAAGGGATACGTTCCAAGCTCAACTCAAGGAACCCAACAATCTTACCTTTGAAGTACCACCAAAAGCCTTGTAGAACACCCTACCAAGTCCATTAACTAGGACTTACGGCAGCCAAATCGCCTAGCGGGGGACACGTACCGCTAGGCGCCATAGCTTCCAGACCGCCTGGCGGGGGACACGTACCGCTAGGCGCCAAGCGCCTCAAAACCCCCAAACCCAGCAGTCATCGCCCGGTGGGACAGTCCCCACCGCCAGGCGAACGTGCTCTAGTGGTTCACTGTTTCCGCCGCTATCGCCTAGCGGGACCTTCCCTTCCGCCAGGCGCCACCTGCGCCAGGTGCCACCTGCTCCAGAACCCCTCTGTTCCCTTGCTATCGCCTGGCGGGTGCTGCTACGTCGCCAAGCGCTACACCAGCGACCTAAATGGTACTATCATACAGGCCACCCGACCAGATTACGCTATGATTTAATTATCGGACCTTCCTACATAATTTTCTCCTAATTCTTTTACCTTCACCCTTTAGTGGTTAACTTATTACTCACAGTTTGAACTTCCATTTAGATTCAACTATCTAAGTTCTTAAAAATTTGTTTGCTTAAGTAACCCCATTCGTTGCTGCATAACACAAAGTGCTCACAATACCTATTTCTCAATGTCACCATTGCCTCAACACCAGAGTCACACTCGTGCTTATTCCAAATCCAGATTCGTATTACACCATACTTTAGCTTGTCAAAGTATTGAATCCCCAATATCAAAACAATTTACATATCAATCATTCCCAATCTATTTTTAAATGCCATTTTTATCCCCTGAACTGATTTTCCACCTGGTCATACTCTTTCTTAATCCAATCATCAATTTCTAATATATCATTATTAAGCCTCAATAAGAATTACATTAAATGTACTCACCTGAACGCACCTCCAAATCCATCCCTCCTTCTTTGACTATCAACTACTAATCCCAATTATATTTTCCACAATACATTGCCCATCAAAAACCTCCACAACAGAATTACCCCTCGCAACCAAGAATAAATACCAACATTGCGCTGGCGCCTGCGGCAAGCCCTGTGCCGCCAGGCGGTGCATCAGCCTTCTGGTAAATTTCCAGAATCTCCACACCTGCGCAACCCCAACTTTTCCCTGTTTTTCATTCCAGATTAATCTCCATCCCTACTCACGCAATCTTACCTATATATTATATTCCTCGCAGTCTACACACACATCCCTTAGGAATTTTCCAAAGCATTTCAATCACTGGCATACTCAAGACATCAAAACCCCACTGTTCCATTGAATTTCACTATCAATTACACTCGAAATCGAAGCATTACTACACCGGACCAACTCCTAAGACCCACCCTTTGATTTCCCTCCGAGCAATTCACGCCAAACGCTCAGGAAAAACTTAAAACGCATATCGAACCCGCGTCGCCTGGCGATCACAACCAATCCTGCCAGGCGGTTCATACAGAAACACCCAGAACAGCCCAGACTTTGAGTCGCCTGGCAGTCCAGGGATTCACCGCCAGGCGCTGCACCCAGAAACACAACAATATGCACAGCAATAGGGATTCACTGCCAGGCGCTGCACCCAGAAACACAACAATATGCACAGCAATGATGAGCCTCCTGGTGGCTATGTATAGCCCGCCAGTCGGTTTCTGGAAAATTTCCAGAATTCAACAGAAACTGAGAATGAACATAGTGCATGCATAACATAAATATTATTTTCACACAATTCACACCAAATAACAATACAATCGCGGTAAACTCCCCTAACCTGGATCCTTTTAAGCTTTAACCCTTGAAAATTTGGATAGTTCTCCTGAATAAGAATACAAAATGGCATACATAGGACTCGAACCCAAGTCCTTTCACACAAACCAAGTACTCTCAACCACATGAGCTAGTACTTTTCCACGACATTCCACTCATTATTAATGTCATAATTAATTCTCCTACCCGCATTTATTAATTAATTATTTCTTTAATTAATTAAATTTCACGGGTCTTACAGTATGAGGTCGTCCTATAGAGCCTCTTGTAAAATACGAGAGCGTGGAACAATTAGAGGTGCGTATCTTGAGTATCTTGGTGGTTTAGGATATCGGGATCTTGGTTTTGTTTTCACCGACGCCCTATCGGTGTTTCTCCTTTCACTCGATAGTACATCATTGCGAAACTTACTTCTCAACGACCTTATCTCTTCTACTCAAATGTAGTGCGTGACTTATAGTCTTAACTAATGCATGGTGGACGGACGCCTCAGACATAGGTTGTCAACAAATGGTCTTGGCTTGAGGGCCATGGCCATATGCTATAGGACCACATATTGTGTGAGGTTCTTGATTTTCAACGCCATGTTGTTGAACCTATCGATGAGCATCTTCAATTTCTCATATTTTTTTGTCTGATGATGAAGAAGGACATAAATGTCACTAGGTGGGAGCTGCTTCCCGCAAACTAGATGGAAAAGAGACTGGATAAGGTGTCAAAACAATTGATGGATTATAGGGGTAGAGAGGTGAACCACTCCAAGGTTGGTCCCTTGGGGGTGGTAGAAAGAGCTTTGCACATGACAACATCCTCAGTCGAATAGAGTCTAACTTGAGTGACATAGATCTTCACATGTTTTTCATCAGGATTTGAGTCTTTGTCGTAGCGTTCCAGGATAAAGGTTTCGCACTGCTTGGGAAGGGGGGTCTCGGTGATGTCGTCGACGAAAGGATGCCGACGCTTATTTTTTGTGGTAGTGGTGACATGGGTGGTAGTAGTGGCCTAGGTGGCAATTGCAGTGAGGGGTTGGATTATACTCACTTTCTCCTTCTATCATGTGATACATGGGAGTCTTTCACTCAACATGAATTTCTTTTTCTTTCCCCTTGCCATTAGTCACATCAACTTATACTTTTCTCCTTAGACGGGAGTTCTCTCACCTAAAGGTTTCCATTTCATCTACATTGCATTTCTTGAACTTAGCGAACTCTTGTTGCATTTTAACTTGTCCCTCCAAGATACCAGCCAGGTCGATCTAGATCTGGTTGGCATCTCTCGCTTTTTGTCCAACATCTTTCGCTCCTACCACTCTACTACGTGTTGAAACCATCTTTGAAAATTCTCTAATTGTGCTTGTGTAAGATATTAGTAAGAGCCCCACGGTGGGCACCAATTGGTCGTGCATGGACAATATTAGGTTATTATGAGACTCAAAACTTATCTTACCACAATCTTTGAACTCCTTGGATGGATACTCCATGATATCGCTCGTTAGGTCCTCCTTATTGGGTACTTCATGGGACAAAAAAGGTTATACTTGCAGAAAGGACTCCGACGACCAAGTCAGCAAAAAACTCTTAAAGTCAAAACTCATATTACAATGCTAATGAATTGTGTACCTTAATTACCTAGGTCCACCGTTGTTTATAGAGAACTAATTACTCTTGTGATACTTTTACTGGTTAATTATGGGCCAAGGTTTTGGGCTTTGACCAAGTTTAATTGTCCTTGACCAGACTTTATTAGGCCTGACCAAACTCAATTGGCTTTGCGTTGCAAGCCTATTTCTCTTTGGATATATTTCACTAAGTCTTGCTTGGTTTTTGCCTAAGTTAAAGGAGGTTCACCAACATACTGACATATCGGAATTCCCTGTTCATGTACTTGTAATCCACGAATGTGTCCGACCAATTATATCCTTTGGTTCTGGATAGTTGACTTACTATGCCAATACTATGCCAACATCTTGCTCTTTTATCGATATGGAAAGTATTCGATTATCCTGACCTTATGAGTGTGTATTACTCGTTATGTCGCTATGTATCCGACTATCTTGCTTATGGTTTATTTTGGGTTGGCGGCCTATTCGGCCCCTGTGGTAAATAAGCATGTATATTTTCTAGCATAGCATTTAGTGTTTAATATCATTAAAATTTCTCTTGGAGAGATATATGAGGATTAGATCATGTAGCTCTTATGAATATTCTTTCTTCTAATGATGAAAAAATCTTAACAAAACTTGTGAGATAGAATCCTCTTAGTCTTTAGTTTTACAACCCTTCCTTTTCTTTTACAACACACTTTTTCCTATAGTGCATTATCGTGAATCAAATAGTTTTTATGTCTCATATTTGAATATTTCTATTCCTTTTTAATATTTTTATTTATTTATTTTTTTACTTAAAAATATCTTACTCTCAATTTCAAGTGTTAAATGCATAAACCCTTCATTAAGTAGGTAATATAAAAAATTTATCTTTTTTATTCTCTTTGATCCTTAATTTTTGATGAACTTTGGTTTTACTAAAACAATTTTCATTATATTTTAATATTCGACTAATTTGATACATGAATATTTTTTCTTAGATATCGAAGATATTTTTCATCTTATCCTGAGTTTAATTATATCTTTGTTTTCCTTTGTGCGATTTTGTTGAATGGTTATCAAATTGTTTTTATGACATATGTTTCATCATTTTTACCTATTTTTAACATTTACAGTTGTTTATTTTTATTATGTAGAATACTATTTTGGTGATTTTTATATGATTGATTTTATTTTCTAATTCATGATCATAGGTATAATTATATAAAGATATTTGATGTACTATAATACAATAATTTTATGTGATTGTCATGAATCTTGTTTATCACCATCCAACATAAATTAAAGTTTAAAAGATGAAAGGTCTATGCTAAATTTTAATTATTAATAGTTTAATATTTGTTTTTTATGTGATTTCATTCAAGCGGTGTATTGCAATTGTTATTAGTGTATGAAAAAAGGGATTTTAGTGGAGTTTTAGAGAAAGGAAGTAAAGAGACACAAAATATTTTAAAACTTAGATACTTGCTTTCTGTTGCATAGTTTTTTAAAAATATCTTTTAATTTTATCAACTTTGTTTCATTAATGTTTGCAAAATTAATAAATATTTTGACTCTCATGACATTTCATTTGTAATCTAATTTGAAATGTATAAATTATAATTTCTTTTTCTAAATATTTAATATTAAAAAAATAAGAATGTATCTCTTTGATATTGAATATTTGATAATATCATGTTTCCTTTACCATGATTATTTTATTTTTTATAAATATTTAATTAATTGATATTGAAATAGTAAGAAAACGAATACGAGCATAGGTACGGGTATACTTGTTACTTGGTGGGGATGAGGATAATATAAAAATGTTATACCCGGTAGGTATAGGAATGAGGATAAGGATGAATGTTTTTCTTTGGGGATGAGTATGAGATAATGAAACTCATATGATAAGTGCAAATTTGAGCCCTTATTAACCTTTAATCTTGGTTTCTTAATTGATTTTTGTGTTAAAAAATGGTTTTAACTAGGATTTGTTATAATTAAACTTACTAAGCTTATGATACACACTACCAGAAAATGGAAAATAATGATTGATTTCAATGACTGAAAATGACAGTGATTATTAGTGACCAAATTAGTAACCACATTTTTTTCTTAAATAAGTGACCAATTTAGTGACTAATTTTTAGTTATAAAATATCAATCAGAGAATCGGTTGCAATTTTATCTATAACAATATATAAAGGGGATTCCCCTTTTTGTGTCCACTTTTTAAAATACCGATTTTACCCTTTAAATATAACAATTTTTTAAATTTTTTAAAATTGACCGTTACTTTTACAAAAATTTTATAAAATCAGATGTCTTTGCTTCTTCTTTATTTATTAATGGTTATTCTTTTATCTGTTCTGATATATTTCACTTTATTTTTAATAAATATAATTCTAATATATATATATATATATATATATTAACTTAATAACATTATCATATTATCACCTACTAATATAATATCACGTATATTTAAAAAATATATACACACAGGCGCGATAGCGCCTGTGTTACGCTAGTTTATGTATAATGTTATTATATATTTTTAAGTTAACAAAAGTTACCCACTCAAATTTAACACCGTTTCCCTCTCAAATATTTACTTTCACAAGACCACCAGATATTCACTCTCAAAATTCACTTTCACGGCTTTAATTTTGAGATGACCAAAGTCACCCTCACCCTTCACCGTCGCCGCTTCACGAACTACTGTCGCTTCATGAACTACTGCCGCTTCACGAACCGTCGTCGCTTCACGAACTAGTCTCAACTACTTCACGAACCATTCCCTATGAACTAGAATCAAGTCCATTCACGAACCAACTATCCCTTCAGAAACGAGCTTGAGGGCCCTTTTCAAACGAGAAGAACGTGCTGGACGAATCAAAAGCAGTCCCCTTCACCAACCAGACTTGTCTCCTTCATGAACCAGACCAAGCGAAAACCCTAATTTGGGGGAAGCATAAACCCTTCATGAAAAATTAATTGTTAAAGTAAGTGCTCGAAATTTGTATTGCAACGTCTATTTCTCTTATTTATGGAGGGTTTTATGATGGGTTTCAAGTTTTATGTTTTGGGTATTCAAGGATGAGTTTCATTCGAAGGGGATTTTTGTTTTTTATTTTTGGTTTTTTGAAAATGGTGTGTGAGGTAGCTTTCCAGATTTATTTTCCTTGCAAGTCTAGGTTATCCTTGCATATTGTTGATTTAAACTTTTGCGCGAGCTGTTGCTTTAACCAATCAGATTCATTTTTTTATTTTTTTACAGCCAAGGGGTTCACGTATTCTGGGTGACGATTCCTGCAGAGTGGGAGGGGATCTTTGGTGCGTTGTGGAAAAATGGGTTCATTTAGTTTGATGGTTCTAATGAAATCTCTTATCTCTTTTCTTTCTTTTGACTTTGCCTTTATGTTTTGGTAGCTTTGATAGAGTTTAACTTTGTTCAGTTTTTCTTTCTGGTGTATTAGTCGTGATTGTTTCAAATGTATGCATAAAAGTGAAGTTGTTGGGTTTAATACAGGGTGATTGTTCTTTTTTTAAGCCTTTTGGTGTGAATCCCACGTAAATGCATGGTTTGTATAGAGTAGTGTTTAGCAAATTGCATTACTTGATGGACTTTGTACCATAACTCACTTTTTGGCATCTTTTGCATGATCCCCTGCAGTTTTTTGCGTGGCATATAATAATTGGGAAGTGGTGTGTGGAGGAGTTTTGTTAAATAAAAAAATGAATGTGTGGACATGATGGTGACTGAGACAGAGAGTAGGAGTTAGGTGATGAGTTATTGATCCTATCACCCACATTGTGATGTTAATTGTTAGATCTCTCATTCTAATTTTCACCCTCTGTTATGACAATCCAAAAACATTATGAATTATGTTTTTTTTCTATTTAGATTTCTATTACTTTTGTATTGAAAAAAAAGATACCAAATTAGATTTTTGAAACCCAATAAGTCTTTAATAGTATTTAATAGCAAACTAAAAGTGTCAACTTGTTAAGTGCTTTATGATATTCTTGAGTGACGACTTGATTAGTTTAGTGGTCAATTGAAAGTTTATTTTAATCTTTATATTATAATTAACTTTTATTCTTAACTTTTATGAAACTACCGTATGAATAATTAATTATATATGTAACCTATATTGATTGATTAATGCATTTGCACCTAGGCTTGAAGTTCAAATTTCCCCATTTGTATTTTGCTTACAATTTCAAATATTCAATGTTTGAGTAACTATTATTAGTCTTTGCTCAATAGCGGTTTGTCTTTGCCATTGAAAAAGGGAAATTCTTTCCCTGGGATAACTGGATTTAGTGAAAATTTTTATTTTAGTATGCTCTATATCAATGTAAATTTTGACAATTTTGTACTCCCATTATGAGGTTCATAAGCTTTGATTCATCTTGGTTTATTAATATTATGTGCTTTTGCAAGCTATATTCTTAGGCTTCATTTTTAATTGTATTTAACTTATCTGTTTACTTGTATTCAGTGAAGTGCAGGGAGAGTGTATAAAGACATTGAATTATCTTGACAACTTGGAGAATTTTCATTTCATTTTATGGCAAATCAAAGTTAAATACAATTTTATGTTTGCATTATTGTTGATCTTTTTTTTATTGGATTCATAATTTTATGTAAATAATTGATATTTGATTGGTTTGTTAGTGTGGCTAATTAGTATTATTGATTTCATGTTCGGAAAGTTCTCATAGTGTGGGGGAACAAGACCAAATATTTTTGGTGCGGTTTGCGAATGAAGTCAATGAGTAAGTTAAATTCCTAAGCCTATGCTTTTGTTTTTTTCCTTCAAAAATGTGGTTTTTTAATGTACGTTCCATGGACCGAGTTGAAATGAAATGGAAAAGAAATTGATGTATGCTTTGTAGGGTGATAGGTAAGGATGTAATATTAGATCTGATAAAGGATTAATTGTGGAGGCTTGTGGAGGCTCGTGGAAACTAGTAGCAAGGAAAAATCACCGATAAGATAAAATACTATGACCACACTAATGTTGAGTTTATGTTATTTGATCTACTTATAACGTGTTTTTGTTGTTATATTCATATAACTTGTCAAATTTTAAAATTGGTTTATTATATGACAGAGGATGAATGTTCATGAAAACTGTAGTTGGATGTATACCAGACTCTTACCAGGTTGAAAAGGGTACACTAAAGCATTTTTAAATGGTGTGGCTGAATTCGTGTCTTTTGCTCTTGAAAAAGCAAACTTGTCGAATGGAAAAATTAGATGCCCATGTAGTGAATGCAAAAATCTTAACTTCTTAGATTCTGAAGATGCCAAAGTTCATCTCGATTGAAGGAGATTTATGCCTTCTTATTGGTATTGGACATGCCACAGAGAAATTGATCCAACTTTGTGTCATGTGTATAATACTTATCCAAATTCTTCTGTATGTGCACATGAGGATCATAATCAAGACTTTAAAAACATGATCCATGAAGCAGTTGGTGTAGAGTTTTCAAGTAATTATGATCAACAAAATGAAGAGTGTCCAAATATTGAAGCAAAAAATTTTATGACTTATTGCATGCTTCACAAAAACCATTATGGTTAGGATGTACTAATCACACTGAGTTATCTGTTGCTGTTAGATTGTTGACAATTAAATCAGAGGGAAACATGTCCTAATGATATTTTAATCAAATGTTGGCTCTTTCGAAAGAAACACACCCGAAGATTATTATAGAACCTTGAAACTAGTTTCTAAACTTGATTTGTGTGCAAGAAAAATTGATTGTTATATTGATGGGTGTATGTTGTTCTACTTAGATGAAGATAAACAATTAACAGAATGTAAGTTTTGTCACAAACCTCGTTATAAGACTAAAAAGGTGAGTAGGGGTAGACATAAAGATGTTCTTGTGAAAAGAATGCATTATTTACCTCTCATTCCTAAGCTTAGGAGATTATATGCATCAATGAGTTCTGCTCCACATATGAGGTGGCATTATGAAAATAGAAGAAAGGAAGGACTTTTGTGTCATCCATCAAATGGAGAAGCATGGAAACACTTTGATGAAACATTTCCTGATTTTGTAGTTGAACCAAGAAATGTAAGATTGGGGTTATGCGTTGACGGTTTCACGCCATATGGTCAATCAGGAAAATCATATTCTTGTTGGCCAATGATTTTAACTTCCTATAATTTACCACCAGAATTTTGCATGCTACTCCATATATGTTTTTAACTTGGATTATCCCTGAGCCAAAAAATCCAAAGGAAAAAATAGATGTTCATTTGCAACCATTGATAGATGAGTTAAAACTATTATGGAATGAAGGTGTGTTAACATATGACATATCAAGAAAACAAAACTTTATTATGAAAGTTGCATTAATGTGGACTATAAATGATATTCCTACATATGGTATGTTGTCTAGTTGGAGTACATCAGGAAGATTGGAATGTCCGTATTTTGCATGAATAATTTAAAGAGTTTTTGGTTGTATGGCCGTAAGTTTTCTTGGTTTGATTTTTATCGTTAATTTTTGCCTATAGATCATGCATATAGAAGAAATAAGATTGCATTTTTGAAGAATCGAGTTGAATATTCTTAACCTCCTTTAATATTGTACGAGGATGATGTGTGGGAGCAAGTTGCTTATTTTCCAAAAGTAACTAGGGAAGTACAATTTTCCTGTCATGGTTTTGGTGTAGCTCATAATTAGATAAACAAAGCATTTTCTAGGTGTAACATCAAAATACATATATATATATATATATATATATATATATATATATATATATATATATATAAAATAAAAAAAAATATATAAAACAATATTTTTTTTAGTATGTTAACACCTAAAAGTTAATGATAGATTACTTTTCATATATTGTAGTTATACTATTTATCTTCATTATTTCTAACATTACAAAGTAAAATCCCAATAATCATATTATATACACTATTAACAAATTATTATTATTTTTTTTGATCAAGTTAATATATTTTAAACAAACCATATTTAAGATCTTCATTGACAAAACATTTTATTCAAAATGTTGATAGTACTTATAATATCTGCTAGCTGTAAATTTACAAAATAAATGGTACTGATAGGTAATAATTCTTTATCAACAAATTATATGATAGTTGAATATTCTATATATTATTGAAACTAATAATACAATAAATTATGAATATACGTTTAATAATAATCTATATGAATTTATGTACAAAAGTTTGAATAAATGCAAAATGAATAAATGAAAAGCGGGTCACAATCAAATGGAAAATCTTGGAAACACAAAGTGTTAGTGAATTGAATAACAAATGAATGACAACGTTATTATCGTATCTAATAAGAATTAAAAGAAAAGAATATATATATATATATATATATATATATATATATATATATATATATATATATATATATAAGGGCT
>Ga0214545_1000262_pt1 | contig 74646 bp, 32 predicted proteins | sample CNSS4metaG_FD_160064 | JGI IMG/M metagenome (GOLD analysis project Ga0214545, IMG submission 160064) | Root nodule microbial communities from cowpea collected in UCLA plant growth center, Los Angeles, California, USA - CNSS4 | ecosystem: Host-associated > Plants > Roots > Nodule | place: USA...
CAGTTAAAATAAAAAATATATATTTATATAAAAAAAAAAAAATAAATTTTTATAATTATATATATATATATATATATATATATATATATATATATATATATATATATATTAATTATTAGAATAAAACTAAATATAATTAAGATAAACATTAGCTAGATATAAAACTCATTCGAAAATGGGAAAGAAAAATGATCACATTAACTTTTAATATTTATTGTTAGAAAACATACAGAAAATCAACGAAAGTTATAAAATCATTAACAAAAACATTATTATAAATATCAGTTCTTAAGAAAAAAAAAATAACAAGAAAAACTATTGAAATGAACATTTTTTTTAGCCAATACCCACTCGTGTTATTAATAAAACAAAAAACTGGTTTAAGCAACTCCCACATCGTGTGTTCTAATGCCATCATACACCACTCAACCCTCATTTTACATATCCTAGAACAAAACACCTGATGAGTTTGGCTTAACAGCTTTAACAAACTCCGCCTCAAAGATTAAAGGAGTAGTAGTTATATTCACCAAGATCAAACGCTTTCCGTTTTTCTCTTCACGTCGCGCAAAGTCGAAGCATCTGGTGGAGCCCTTGGGACAGAACACGAACTTGTAACCCTCAAGAAACAAGTATTTCTCAATCTTAAACACTCCCTCCACGATCTTCTTACCCGCTCCAAGATCTGCGGCACCACCAATACCCAACCATTCTCCAGGGTACGTCTTTTCATTAACAACCACCCACTTCGACGATGAAGCGCACGCAGGTTTTTTCACAAATTCAATATCTAATGGTGTCTCCGTCATGATCCTTTTCGAATTTGATCCTCGCATAGTGATCTTCACTTTCTCCCCTGGAAATGCCGGATTATAATTCTGCAGAACAATCAACGGGCATTTCACGTCGCGTTCTACACCCGCTTGTAATCCACCGGCTGTTGGACCACCGTTGAGCTGCGTCACGTAGTATTCTTCGGTGGCAGAAAGGGCAACACCTTTGGAGTCAATGATCGGCACAGGAGGATCCGTGAACCCTGATGCCAAGGCAAACAGAAACAAATGGAAGGTTAGTGATACTGCACACTTCATGTTTGTGTTTATGTCTGTGTGTTTTTGTTGCTTCACTCTTGTTTGGTATATATAGAGGTTTTTCTTAAGCTTGCATGTGTAGTAAGTTAGTGTTTTGTTTCATTCTATTGGTCAAAGCTTTCGTCTTGTTTCTTATGTTTTGTTTTCACTATCAATGCACCAATAAATGTATTTATTGAAATTAAAAATGTTTTTCGTTTTGAGTTTAAGTTGATATAAATGTGTTTTTAAAATGAATAAATTATTGAAAAAAACGTGTCTGGAGGAATCCATCACTCAGTATGGGCAACATATCTCAGCTTATTTAAATGAGATTCAGATAGATATTCAAACTTTTATTATGTTAAAATAATATATTTTTATATTTATATATATATATATATATATATATATATATATATATATGTATATATATATATATATATATGTATGTATGTATGTGTGTGTGTGTAAAATTATTGAAAAAAGTTGTTGGTGGTGATTATTTTAGAATATAGAGATATGGTTTAAATTTTAAAAAGTAATTGTATCTTTGCTAGTGACTATGTGTGTTTACTTTTGTAATATAGGTATGCATTTAGTTATGTAATATGCAAGTTTTTTTTATTTATTATTATTATTATTTGAACTAGTGGCAATGAGACAGTTTATATTTCTGGGTTTTAAAAGGAATATTAATAATGATAGTTAAATGAAAACAAAAAAGTAGTGTTTGGTTATAAATGATTTGTAATATGGTAGACACTATTAAGGCGTATAGATTTCTTTTATTGTAAGATATAATTAAAGGAAAAATATGAATATGAAATATGATATTAAAAATAGAATATCTTTTATATTTATATTCTTAATTTCATGATAGAAATATGTGTATCCTAAAATATATCCTTATATTGTTATTAACATTGTCATAAATGACACAAATTAATTATATTTGTAATATTGTTTAATAAATTTTAATAACGAGAAAGCTCTAATTAATTTTGAATAAAAAATAACAGTGGTTTAAAAACATATTCTAACAACTTAAATAATAAAATAACTCCTATTGATAACAATAAATAAATAAATAAAAACATCCAAATTCATGGAATTGTCATTCTAACAGTGTTTTGATCTTAATCAAGTAAAATTGAGTTACGGACAAATATAGATAGCAGCAGACGTGAATTGGAAAATACGAAAATTTTAAATCCTTTTAGGTTGGATTTGAAATTCTCTAATTTTAATAATCTAATTATTTTAATAAAATTATAAAAGTTTAATTTCTTTCGAAATTTATTATTCAAATAACATATTTTCTCATAAAACATTTTAAATTCTCTAAAAAAAATAATTACCCTATTAACGTTATATTTGAGAAATCTAGTTGTAAAGTAAAAATTTATAAAAAACTATAGAACAAAAATATAAAAAAATTGATTCATAACAATCACTTAACAGTTATATATATATATATATATATATATATATATATATATATATATATATATATATATATATATATATATATATATTAAGTTATCATGTGTATGAGATTTAATTAAAATTATTTATTTTTGGAAAACTCATCAATAACACTATTAATGTTAATTAAGTATTAAATAAATAACAATTATGATTGTTGTCTAACCGATTAAAAATCAAATACATGTATTTTTATGATTATTAATAGTACATTAAAATATTATTATTCAAATTTTCTTTCCCATTGAATGTATATTAGAATTTACCAGTAACTTATTTTTTCAAATTTTTGTAAACAATTATTTGCTAATAATATGAAACTATATGAAGCACAATAAGGATGATAGTCAAATGTAATCTCCAATGCTGTGTTTGTGAATACGGCACCTGAATCCCATCTGTGTCTAGTTCTAATCCACCACCTAGGCCATGATGATTAAGTTGTGAAATGTAGTATTTAGCATAAAAAATGGGTACTCCATTTGAGTCAAGGACTTCTTCAGGAATCTTAGAGAAGGATAATGGAAGAAAGTTGGTAGAGAAGACAAGGAGGAAAGAGTGAGGGATAGTTTAGATTTCATTGTGTTGGTGTTTGTGTTCATGTGTTTCTGGGAATTGCATATATACTCATTCATGTTTTTATGACATTATCACCTCTATTCTTATTTATTCGCGTTTTTGTGTGTGATGAATGCATATTTTGGTTGAATTCAAACGGTTGAGATCTTAAAAAATGTATCATCCTCATGGCCCCTTGTAGCTAGCATCTAAGTTTGATATGATAATCAACTTCATGAACAGGGACGAGCTTTTTTATGATTTTTTTATATATAAAACCAAAATTAATGTATAAATACAATAATTTTTTTAAAAAATATTAAATATATATATTTGGTCCCTCAAATATTTATATAAAACCCAACACTTTCAAAATATAATTGTGTTAATTTCACCGTAAAAATTCTTATGTCTAGTAAGCACTGATAATTTTTTGTTAATTTATCATAAATGGTTCACGTAGCATCATCTTTCCACATTATTCATGGCGAACGTGTAGCAATAAATATATATATATATATATATATATATATATATATATATATATATATATATATATATATATAATATGTCATCTTTATATAGGTGTGTCTATATGTTGTAAGATATTGTAACATATTAACTTTTAATAAGTCAAACAAGATTCTTACGTCTACCTTCATTCCCCCTTCATATCAGAACACAAAAGATACATAAATCAAATCCTAGTGCATTTTAATTATATACAAATTAAAATTCAAGCTACTCTTAAGCATTTTTATTTCTTAAAAATAACAAACTTCTAAATAATTATATAATTAATATTTTTTCATTGAGTCAAATAATTTTGTTAACCTTAAAAAACACTAGATTTCCTTAAAAAAATATTTACAAATCCATTAAAAACAATTGATCATGTGTATTGTGTTTTGCCCTTTTGTTTTATGGGCAATGTATTATGTTTTCCTTGTTTTATAAAATCGATATTCCTTCTATTTCCTTGTCATATCTTGTGACTTTAATTCAAATTTCAAATTGAATCTAATCCTATTTGAAAGTTTTATTAAGGGTCCTATGCCACGTGATAATATAAAATTCATTAAGCAAACATAAAAATATATAACTATTATATAGATTAAAGTAATTAACATAATTATATTTTTATTTAATTATTAATTAAATAAAAAAATGTATATAGTTTTCTTTTTATTTTACAGTGGTAACTATTTATTAAGTTATCAAAATATAGACTTTAGATATTTGTTTATTGGCATTCTAACCTTCCTTTTCTTTTCTACGACTTGTTTCTTTTTTTAAAGACATCTTAATTTAGGACATCGCCTTCCCCAATTTTCTTTATCAAATAAGAAAAAACTTGTTTTTCGAGTACTTGTTTAAAATAAATACAATATATTACAATTAAAAATCACAATGAATAATTGTTTCAAATTTTGAATAAACAGTGACACAATTCCTTTATTTTATTTTTTTAAATCGAAGACAGAACAAAAAGTAAAGTAGTATGAAATGAACTAAAAATAGCAGTGTAAAAATTTAAAAACCTAAACTTCCCCCAAATTCAATACACAGTACCATAACACAATGTTACTTCGGTTCAACAGAACACCCTCCGCCACCTCTCTTTTACACACCTCCGTCACATCACTTTACTATTCGCACCCCTTCTCCACCTCTCCACCACCCGCTCCTGACGCCGCCGACCGCACCCGCCTCTTGAACTCCATCCGCGCCGTCGAAACCACCGCCACCGCCGCCGCTGCAGTTGACTTCTTCCACAGAATGCTAACCCTAGTCCCTTTTCCCTGCATTCAAGACTTCAACCTCTTCTTCGGCCTCGTCGCGAAATCGCACCACCACGCCACCGCCATTTCCCTCATCAAAACCCTCCACTCGCTAAGCGAAAGTGCTGACGTGTGCACACTCAACATTTTCATCAATTGCCTCTGCCACCTGCACCAAACGACGTCGGGGTTCGCCGTTTTGGGCCTCATGACCAAAACCGGCGTGGAACCCACGCTGGTGACTTTTAACACCATCGTCAACGGTCTTTGTATCGAAGGGGATATGGATCGTGCCCTATGGTTGGTGGAAAAAATGGAAACTTTAGGGTATCAGTGCAATGCTCGAACTTATGGGGAGTTGGTTAATGGTTTGTGTAAAATTGGGGATACTTCTGGTGCTATGGAGTGTTTGAGAAAGATGGTTGAGAGAAATTTGGAGCCGAATGTTGTGGTTTATAATGCGATTTTGGATGGGCTTTGTAAGAAAGGTTTGGTGAATGAGGCTTTTGCGTTGTTCCGTGAGATGGGTGTTACTGTTGAGCCTAATGTTGTGAGTTACAATTGCTTGATTCAGGGTTTGTGTGGTGGGTTTGAAGGGTGGAGGGAGGGGGTGGTTTTGTTCAATGAGATGGTGGTGGAGAAGGGGATTGCACCGGATGTGCAAACGTTTTCGATTTTGGTGGATGGATTTTGCAAAGAGGGGTTGGTTTCATGGGCAGAGAATGTGATGGGTTATATGATTAGGACTGGTGTGGAGCCAAATGTTGTTACCTATAACTCGTTGATTGGAGGGCATTGTTTGAGGAATTGGATGGAGGAGGCGATGAGGGTGTTTAGATTGATGTTTAGTGAGGGGGAGAGGTGTTTGCCGAGTGTTGTTACGTATAATTTGTTGATTCATGGGTGGTGTAGGGTTAAGGAGGTTGATAAGGCTATGTCTCTGATGGGTGAAATGGTTGGAATAGGGTTGGATCCTGATGTGGTGACTTGGACCATTCTTATAGGTGGGTTCTGTGAAGTGAGAAAGCCTTTGGCTGCAAAGGAGTTGTTTTTCAATATGAAAAAGCATGGCCAGGTTCCCAGTCTCCACACCTGTGCTGTTGTGTTGGATGGTTTGTTCAAATGCTGGCTTGATTGTGAGGCGGTGTCGTTGTTCACAGCAATGGAGAAGAGTGGTTTGGATCTTGATATTGTTATTTACAATATCATGCTTGATGGAATGTGCAAAGCAGGAAAACTGGATGATGCAAGGAAGCTTCTTTCTGGTGTGGTAGATAAAGGGTTGAAAATTGATACATATACTTATAACATAATGATTAAAGGTCTGTGTAAAGAAGGACTGCTGGATGATGCTGAAGAGATGCTTAATAAAATGGAAGAGAATGGGTACCAGCCTAATAAAAACTCTTATAATGTCTTTATGCAGGGACTGTTGCGAAAATATGATATTTCTAGGTCTAGAAAATATCTTCAAATAATGAAAGACAAAGGATTTAGAGTAGATGCTGGCACAACTGAATTTATTGTACGTTACTTATCTGCTAATAAAGGAGATAATGCATTTCAAGAGATGTTGCTGACCTGAACTTTGTGGGAATTTAGTGTCTGTTGATTATCAGAGCTGGGTTTGTATCAAGTATTGTGACCAATCTGGTCATAATGTTAGATCATCAACCAGGCCTCTTAATGATGGGATTCAACCTTTTCAGCATGGTGGGTTCAAGTTGATCATGAACAGATGATAGAATGTAAAGAATTTCTTCTAGGAAATTCAAACCTGGATTATGACAATTCTGATAAGCACACATGTTTTTGCCAAGACATTATTAACTCAATTCGATGGCAACATGATGTTGCAAGATTCAGGTGGACATAACTGTTATGTTTGTTTGGTGTCCATAGAGAGATTCAGATACTGGAAGGTATACTTCAAAGCAGTTTAAGTTCTCATTTGTCCAAAAGATTGTGTTCAGAAGTTTGGGTAAAATATGTTTCCTCATTGCGTATAAAATGTTCAGCATGTCTTCTATTTTGAAGGCATAAATTTATTTATTTCTTATATAAAAAGTAAGCTCTGTGTTGTTGATAAACCAGTAAGCTCTGTGGCTGTTGCTTGAAGCAGACCAGTTGTGCTTATTTGTGAAATTGTAGACTTAATGACTGTAAACAACAGACTTCAATGTTAATATAATGTTAGCATCATTCATCTTTTTATTCATAAAAACTACATTAAGAATTTGTCATTCATATCTTATACACAACTTAAAAAGAAAATATGTTATAATATATATCCCTATAATCCATGATAAAAATTGGGTGACAATGAAATTAATTTCAAATTATATAATCTAATTTATAAACCAGATTTTGTTTTCTTAGAAATCTATTTTGAGCGTACTTGTGATTATTTACTGAAACATAAAACTCGATTTTCTGTATGTAATAGTAAAAAGTTATGGGTAAAAGACATATTTATTCCGTCTAAAATGTTAATCCTTAATATATTTTTATCCATTTTCAAATACGTCGTTTTTATTCTTTAAGCATGTCTAAAGTGCTAATCTAAACCACTTTTTAAGAGCAAAAGAGATATTTTAAATTTAAAGTAACTAAAAAAATAAAAAAGTAAAATTAAATTTTTAAAAAGAAAAAAAATATTAGAATTTATTGAATGAAGTCTAAATTGAGGTAATTTGTTCAAGAAAATGTACTGCAACTTATTCTAACTTGTTTAAAATAATGTAAGTTCTAAGAGGGTTATGCATTTTGATGGGACAATATGTTTGGTTCAGTTTTTTTTTTTCAAGTTACTTTAAAATTCAAGATCAAAATCAGAACTTAAAAAAATATAAATAAAAATTATATTCCAAATTTTTATTCTTTTAGCTTAAAATTTTTCTTGAAAATAAGGTTTTTTTGATAAAATCAAATTTGTCAAAAATTATTTTTTAAAATTTTAACTTATTTATAATTTAATGTCTAATTTTATGGGTAATTTTTAAATAAAATTATCTTCATCAATTTATTTACTATAAAAAAAATGCGAAATCGAGCTAGATGACGCTGATTAAAAATAATATAAAACAAAATTTAGCTTATTTACTATACAAAATTCCATTAAAAATAACTTAAGGAAAATAAAACTAAAATAGTTAATCAAGTTGGATCAAAAAGGTTCAATTTTTTTGGTCCACATTATTTGGTTCAACCAAAACATTAGTAGTTTTTTCTATTGGAGTTATGAAAAAAGTGAATTTCTTAAAATGAAAAATCTTATTAAACGAAAAATATCTTAAAATTATTTTGAAATTAACCAACATTTTGGATCAGATGAAACGTACAAAAAATGTCAAATGTTTGACATCACTTTCCAATCATTCAATTCAGAATGAAAATGGGTTTGGAGAAACGAAGAAAAAAACACACCCTTAAGCCCATCAAGTTATGCTAAATAGGCTTAACCTCTTCTGATATATATTTTATTTTAAGACTCAACTTGAATTTCATTATATATTATTCTAAGTAGTGAATAGAACTTATATTTTAGCCTGTAAACTATACAGTATAAATATTTATTTTTCTAAAATGATAAGTTATTATAAATATATATATATATATATATATATATTTAAAATTCATAAGAAAATTATTTAAATCGGGATATAAATTTATTTTTAAATTGAAATGGATAAGAAATGAAGAAAAGAAAAAAAAATCATAAAAGTAAAGATAAAATGATAGCAATTTGATATGAATGAGAGAAATTTTCTAGTTATAGTATGTAAAATCTACCTCCCAAAAGCGAGAAAAGAGAGCAAGAATCTCAAATTGAGAAGTTGAGAACTTCATTTTCTATGTTAAATATTCTAATTTATAGTATATAGAAGATGATCTGAGGACTCATTTGTGAATGAAAATATTTTTAAGAACCATTATCATTTTTATTAATTTAGGTGATTTATTCCACATTAAACATTTTATTTATGTTTTTTAACTCCTCAAACAAATTATTTTTTATATTAACATAATTATTCTTTGAATTGATTTTTAAAGTTTGAATATTATGGCACAGAATACAATTCAAAAGACTTAGTGTTTTTTAGTAATATTATTGTAATCTATTTGATCTTTCAATTTTTATGTTTGAGATGTCATACAAATAAAAAAAAAAAAAAAAAAAAGAGAGAGAGAGAGAATGAGTATCTTTAACTCAAATAATATCGTTTATAGTTTTCTCTTCATAAAATTTATTTATGAGTTATTCTTAAATGATAAAATATAATATCTTTTACTAAAAGAAGAATGGATGCATTTATTTCTTGTTCGTGCCGAGTCGAGATGTATTCAAGTATGTATAATGTAGTTTTAATATCTACTCTTCATTTAATTAATCTTTTTCGTCACAAGTTCTTTTTATATGAATGTGATGCGACATCGCTGGGAAACCTACAAAGATACTCAAATACTTAAGTTAATTATTTATGATTGATATATATCCATGAATAATGACTATTTATATACCTGGATGGACACTGCCTGTTAGATCTGGCTTCCAAATTTATTACCTTGTTTTAGAACTCCCTATTATATTTATTTATCCTTAATTCTTGTGATTTGTCATTTTGTTTATGTGGATTCATACCACAGTAGTAGCCTATGTGTCTCTGGCCATTTGGTGCAAATTGAGATGTCCTCGAACTTTTGGCTACTAATATATATGTACATTTCTCTAATAGAGGTGATTTTGCTATGTTTATGATATTTTGCTATAAAGTTTTTTAAAATTTTAGTAAAAACTTTTGATACATTTTAGCAAATATTAGTTGATAATTGTAGACATGCTTATTAAATCTCTTAGTACTGTTTAACATGTATCTATGTAAGTACACATAGTAACTATAAAGATCCATTGAAGTTTTTACCTTAGGCCTAAAAATTTATAAACAAAAATTAACATTATTCTTAATAATAAAAAATAAAAGAGACCTCTAATAAATAATAATTAAGGTGTTCATTAAGAAAATAACAATAGTTAGTTCCTTAATAATGAAAATATCAACATTTAGTTCCTCAAGCAAAGTTGCTATCATCAATATTCCAAAAAGAATCACAGACAAATTTTGAGTAATTTTTCTTAATTAGAGGATTAAATTATATCAACTTTAATGATTGTCTTCTACATTAGAGGACTATAGATTTTACCTAATGTTTATTGTTTGCACAAGAATAATCAAATACAAAATTATACATCTATTATACAGAGAAAGTAACTGAACAAACAAAAAATAACACCAAACTAAAACATGACCCACAAAAGATGACACTAATAATTTCCTCCCTCTCTTTATGTTGAATCACCTAAAACATTTGTACCTACACGAAACAATCAAAATATGAAAACAATATTATACATGTCTGAAAATAATCTATTCTATTTCAGTACTCTTCGAACTCTTTTGCCCCATGTTTCTCACAGTAACGTTTACTCACATATTACAGTTCTTTATGCAGTATGCAGAAGCTATAGCACCATGTACTTTTCCTTCACAACATGGTGTAAAACAGGGAAAATGATTGGACAGTAGTATTATTCAGTTTACCAAAACCATTGAAGTACTCATTCAACCTTGTTGATTCGGCAAAGCTCATACCTTTGAAGACATGCTTGTTTGAAAAGTAGATGAGAATGAATTCAGGAACACACTAGGCCTACCATATTCACTTTTCATATCAGTAACAGCATCAACAGTTCCAAGCTTTTGCTGTGCTGGAAGAACCTGTGATTCATTGGGAACTTCATCTTCAAACACCACCCACACCATGCTTATTTTAGTCTCTAGTGTCCATGAAAAAAGAGTTGGTGTTGGTGTTGGTGACAGGTTTACATCAATTTTCTCTTCACTCCTTCTGTTTTCTTCTGCTGCCACTTCCAACTCTACCATCTCTTTTGATTTTGGAGGAGGCCTTGAGATGCTAGAAAGAGAGACATGTGAAGTTGCAAGTTCATTTTGTTGAGTACCAAGTTGTTCCAGTGCCACTACATGACTCATACTGATTATTTGAACAGAAGGGTAATCCAAATTCTTGTTTTCAACCACAAATTTGCAACTTTCATACAGATCATGAAGCTTCTGGGTCTGGAGAGAAGCTGTCTTGAGTATTTCACAGGCTAGGACTCTGGCTGATGCTGTTAGATCAAAGAACATGTTCACAAGAGCTGCAATGCCTTCAGAAAATGTCATGTAAACTTGGAAACTTTCTCTCAAAGTGTTGCTCATAGCAGCTTGAGCCAAGCCATGATCTGAGCACAAAATATCATGTGGTGAACACTCCAACACCTTATCAAGAAGCACTTGGCATTTAGGCAATGTTCTGAATGCCATATCAAAGGATTTCTCATCATAGCGCCTAAACTCTAACCCTTTGGACATGACTGGTTCAAGTTTCCCTGCTTGGTTGATGAGCCAACTCATCCTCTCTTCAAGATAAGCTGCATATTTGTGAAGAAAACCAGCTGAAGGGTGATCAGAACTCTTTGTGAAACACCTTGTATTAATCTGTAAATGACCTGAGACATGTGCTTTGCATAACTCTTGTTCAAAGGACCTGTTTCCCCCTCTAAGAAGGCGATGAATCAAGACAAGGGTCTTGAGGGCCACAACATGATCCTTAGTTTTTCCTAAGCGACGTGAAATCCTTTCAGCCAGAAAAGGAATGGACCCTGGAGAGTTTGACACAAGAAAGAGGATTTCATGCATGTATCTGTCACCAATGGTGCCATTATCATGGCCAGTGGCACGCAGCACTGCAATCTCTATGTTGGAAAAGCCATCATGTTGGTAATGATACATCATGGCCTTGCCAATAGAGGCATGATCTTTCACTGAGCCAAGAGCTAAACGAAGCTTACCTTGTATGTCCACACCCATTATTATTCTTCTTCTTTTTAGGAAAAAGGAGAAGAAGTTCTGCAATGTTGATATGAGATTAATGGCACAATTTGATGTGTAGAGGGAAGCAGTTGCAGGAATAGAGGCATATAAAGGTGGGTGGGGAGAAGAGTGAGAAAAAGTTTGGCCTTAAAAAATTGGAAGCAGTACAAATTGCAGAATCAAATCTTTCATATTTTAAACACAGAATTGTAATATGGACAAGAACATTCATCATATAAAATAGTTTTTACTTTTTAGATTGTTGTGTGTGATAGGTTAGAAGTCTACAAACCCAACAAGGCAACAACACAGCAATATCGTATATATTAGAAGGGCAATAATCCACGTGCAAAGTCAACGAGTATAACCAAAAAGGAAGAGCTTCCTTTCTTTGGTTCCCTTGAAGTGACAGAAATGCAAGCAAGATTATTGATAATGCCAAATTTAGCTCCCTAATTCTTCCTTTTTCTTTAACCATGATCATATCATAAATTGGTGTGAATTGAAGAGATTGATGTAAAATGGTAGCTTGGTTAAAATTATGCAGCATTCATCTGATACAGTTTCTTTAGAGGAATGTATGCTCATAATAGTAATTTGTGTATGATATGAACCTGCCAGTCAAATAGGCCTACTTATTCTCAATTTTTCATGTTAAATAAAATGAAAATGTAAAAATTACATGAAAGAGTTCTTTATTTGACTTAGAAGAAATACTTCTATATGTGAAACCAAACACACACTTAATGTTCAAACATGATACAATGGATTGCATCTTTGTGACCTATATAGGAGGTCTTAGATTGTAGGAATAAAGCTACTAAAATCTACCCTTGAGATTGTTACATTTGTTACCCTTTTCTGATTATTTATCTTTGATGTTATGCACATGATTGCTTTATAGGAGATGCTATGCTATGCTATGTCATACATGCAAAAGTCATGACACATACTGCATTCTTGGGTTAGCTTTGCCCTTATTCCTAGTTTTTAACCTTTTAAAAGACATTTATCTTCCCTTAGCTATAGCCTTTTGTTCTCTCTACCCAAAATTCTTTTTCCTTAAAAGCTGGCAGCAATTATTTATAGATAAGCACGAAGCAAATAATTAGCCACAGGAAAAAGCTTAGATGAGAGTTAATTGTGATCAAGGCTTTTCATTTGTTAAAGATGGTGCCATGAGTATGATAATAATAACGAAAATGGAATAATAAAGTTTGGCTTAGAAGAAGGGTTTGAAGTTTTGGAGTGCATATAAGACTTTAATGTCATTTTAGAAGAAAGAGTCAACGAGGGAAAAAGTGGAAGATGGTGGAAGGTGAAAAAGAACCTTATTCTTTTGAGAATATGATTCTGCCAGCATCTAACTCTCTTGCCATTCGCAACATACAAAATAATTTTGACTTTGAGAAATCTTTCTTCTCATCCACAGGTTCTCCATACAATCATGCAACTTTTCATTTTGCTTTTGGTAGGGAAGTTGAAGCCCCACCCACTGGCATACAGATCCAAAGGAGAAAAGTGTTGTTGCAATATTCTATTCTACCAATAATAATCCTATATGTTTGTGCCTCAAGGTACTGTAGCTTGGTCAGATCACAATTTCAGCTACAACTAAAATCAAACACAACGCATACAAGTCAAAAGGGATAAATTCATGATTCATCACAGAAACAAAATAGACTCATGGTCACACACAGCACCTTGAGAATGCTATTTGCAAACAGAATAGTGCCAAACAAAAGGTGGTATAATAGTTTTTTTTACAGTACACATAAAAGATAACATAAAGTCAAATTACATGAACCGAACCAGGGTTGTAAAACTGACCTTGGTGAGATTCATTGGTCAGTTCAGTTCTCTATTTCACTGCTTCCATCGTGTTGAACTGATGACTTGACAGAAAAAAGTCATTAAGAAAAAGAACAGTGCAAGAACCAACTATATTATACTGTTTCAATCAAATTTAAAGTAACTTGTTTTGTTCATTCATTGAATATAGATTTTTATTTTCACACAAACAAAATATCAGAGAGAAAGCAGAGAAAAAATGAAGGGTATGTAAAATATGTGAAAAATCAGGTACAGATATCATTTTTTTCTGAACCATTTATCTGAATGTGATCAAAATATGTTTTCAATGAAGCCGTGAATTCAATTTTGTTATAATCCATCTTAATAAAGTTTTTCAACTGAAATACAAAACCTTACCTGAAAAATAGAATTCCATTTCATTTAAACCAACTTGTTATTAAAGTAATTTTTATAATAGTCTGTTATAAATCTATTGAATAAATGTGTTGAATCTTAAATAAACTACTAATGTTCACACACACTTGTATTTTATTCAGTGACCCTCCTTTTCTGGTTATGCAGCAAGAAATCGTCCAATCAGCTACAATGTATATGCTGTTGGCGGCTAGGAATATCCATGTTATGGAGGATTCCTCAATTTCCAACTTGATGGTGTAAAAACAGCATTAAGATTATTGTGTTGTGTGGCATCAATTTCAGGGCTGCCAAATTTCTAATGGACTAAGCCAATAGTGCACATAAACTATGCATTATAATTAAACAAATGTTATCCTTCACAGTGACTCAGACCCTCACCCTGTTCAGTGTGACTAGTACGAGAATGAGAAACTGTTCATTCACTGATATATTCTCATTGACAAAGCAAAGTCAAGAAACAGCAAGATAAGCCAGAATCTACGCAATATATGGTTGGTGTTCGATAAAACACAAGTGAGAAAAAGTTAGAACAGAAATACTTCATTGAAAGTATGAGAAGAAAACTTTGCATATTGATTTATTAGAAACTTGTCCGATATACAGAGTACACTAGAAAAATGGAGAAAAGAGAATTTCAACCAATTAGAACTTGTTATTATTTGGTGTTGATCTAAAAACAAGTGGTCAGTTATCAGCCACTGCTTGTGGACTTTGTTAACAGCATGATGGGAATTTGACTCTGAGAAAGGTAAAAAGTAAAAACAGTGAAAGCATATATGTTTGGTTTCTGGTTTGGAGTTTTGAATTCAGGTCTTCCTTCTGAAAATAATTTTAACTTGAATGTGATCATAAATCTATGCTTCACTTCAGCATAAGCCAAAAAAAACATGCAAAAAGAATTATGCTTTGCATGAGATGCATATCTGCATCAAAAACCATGGTTTGTGGAACCAGATTTTAGCTTCCTAGTAGAAATATCAAATCTTTCTCACTCTCATATGAGTATTTCTCAAACAGTTGGACCTGGTTAAAGATTATATAATAAGAAGAAATTATGTTAAGAACATACTAGTGACGATTTTTATTTTTTTGTTAACTATACTTTTTTTGTCTCACAAAATATATTGTATGTTTTTAATCATATAACTTTAGTCTAAAATCAATATCTAATAATGCTTGTAAAGTATTATTTGAACTATTTTAAAACTAAAACAAAAAGTCATGTGTTTCAAAATTAGAAACAAATACAAACACAAATATTAGAGACTTAAAACAAACTTAATTTTTTTTAAAGAAATTTACTCAACTTTTTTAATTCCTTATTAAGTAATTCTTAAGAACATTTCTTAATCTTATCCAAAGAAAAAAGGTTTCAAAGTATTTTTAACCAAATGTAATTTATAAAATATAGAGAATCAATAAAAACACTCAATGATCTATGATAAAAAGTAATGCAATATATATATATATATATATATATATATATATATAAAATAGATCAAATTTCCTTACATCAATTCAAATTACTGTTTACACACTTCAACTCGTGAAAAAGATATCAAATAACTTTTTAAAAAGTTAAGATGCACAAATTAATTATATCTTCTGAGAAAAAAAAAAAGAGTTTTGTCTTCTGAATTCATTTTATTTGATCTTACTGAAAAAGTGTGTCGAAAATAAACCTAGGTGGGGTCCATAAGTCTTCCTTTGAAAAGCAACACTATAGTAAAATTGGAAGAGATAAATCCAAAAGAATATGATTACATGTACGTTTCTTATCCAATAAAATGTTATATATTCATTTTGTTAGTGGATGCCATTGAGTGTTCGAAGAAATATTGTTAGAATCATGACTTACAGGAACAATTTGATACTGGTTTCTGTAGAAACAAATAAAGAATAAAAGACTTATCCAGTCGAAAAATTCAATAATATATAAAATAAAAGAGAAAATAAATTATATAAGGACAATTTAAAACAGTTTCACATTGTATTTAATCACAAATCATCATGGATTATCTCCAATGACCATGTTGTTTCAAAGGGTCCAATGATTATCTATGAAATCATAAAAATGATAATTTTTCTGCTAATTGAGAGTCTAAAAGTGCTTTCACATTTCCACCGAAAGAATATTAGTAATTAAACTGAAACAAAAACTCCTATACAGTGTGAGCAAATCAAGAAATTTATATTGTTTCAGAAGTTCTGATCTTCAGAGAAATGCATCTTCTATGAGGTTGTCATCTCAATGTTCACTCAGTACACCTTAAAGCACCAGCTTTTTCAACATGCTCATTGAGTTTTAGAGAATGAGTTTTCTACAAGCTAAAAATTCAACCACCTGACACCTTTCTTCTCACCAGCTTCAGCATTTTTCATTGTCAACCTCAGCTTTTTGATGGAAAAATATCTTGTACAGGTTCAAAGATTTGTCTTCTCCGAATAAAAGAACCCTTCATCTCAATCTGAGAAATCTGAACAGAAAAAAACACTGCACAAACTAATGTCATGAATAACTCCAGTAAAAATAGGAAATTACATGTTCTTCACAATGAATTTGTTAAATATTGGACTAAAATCTATCCTTTCTTTTCCTCTTAGTTCAAATCCAACGCAAAATAGTGTAAGAGCTAAAGTCTGCAACTGGATTCAAGTTTATATGATTTAACTAAGGGAAAAACACTACTAACCTAACAGAAGTTTAGGCGGTATCATTCAAAAGAACAATTAGTAGAAACATAATTTCCATTATCTGACCAGTTTATAAGGATAATGAAGTTTTTCTCTTTCACTCTTTATTCTATAACTATACTCAAAATGGTGACTCAAATTTGTTGGTGTGTGGTTAGCAGGAAATGGAATAAATTGTACCTTCATAAGGAATGAAAACTTGAGAGCTTCTTCTACTTGAGAGGCTTCATACCCTGTTCACGTTCAAAAAAGTAGATTCCCGGTAGTTAGATAAAATGAAATGAATATAGAACTTTCTTATGAAGCTAAGAACAAAATATAGCAATACTATTCGAAAAGAAAAAGATGGAGTCATATCTTTTTTTTTCCATAACAGAAGAACTATTATCTGATATGAATGTAATTTAGTGACTAACATTATAGAATAGCCAATAAGAAAGCATGTCACTGTTGGATACCCATCCAAAGATTATGCCTTGCATTTTCAAAACATTTCCCAGCATTCAACAGGGTACAAAGCAATGAAATAACTAAAATATCTCCATTGAAAATTGAGCCTTCACAATAGCAAAAAGAAAGATTAACCGATAGCAATAATAATTCAGAAAGGTATCCCTTTTGAGCCAATGAATGGAAGAGAAACACATCACAAGGTTTTTTATATTTAAATCATATTTGGACTGAGGTTTCTTGCAGGAGCACACAACTACAACAATGCTGTGATGTTCAATTTCCTGAAACGATCTTTGCCCCCAAGCCGATGTAAGAATATTTGTCTTTCCAAGAATAAGAATATTCAGCATTTGGCACAAACAAATAAAGTTTAGAAAAAGACAAAAACAAAAACTTCATTATTGGTGGCTACCAGTTACTACTTATTACACATCCACCCATATTTGATGCTTGAACTTGAAGTGTGAAAGATACTCATCTTCAAACAGTTCCTACCTACCTTAATTTTATGCAATTAGTTACAAGATTTTCAAGGAGTTTAAAACTTAGGATTGCAGCTAGATCAAGCTAAAAACTAATTTCTCCGGGTGTAAAAATCAATCAATCACCCAATAATATACTTCAAAGCAAACTATTTATTGATGAATCCAATACAAAATTTTGTACAGAAAAAAAATGAACACATATTACAGCACATAACTGTATCAGCTTCTCACAGAAAAAATCAGACACCTAGTTTCTGTCAAAAGCTTCAAAAACCTTAAACAGATTGTCTGAAGACAACCTTACATAACCTGCTGAAGATCCCAAGATCAACGAAGACAAAAGCAGTATACATAAACGAAGAGGACAAACTTCATTTTTTAAGTGAGTTTTATACGATTGAGTCAGACTTAACTTAATCGTAAAATGATATCAAAATCTATCTTAGTGATTATTGTTGGACCTATCAAGTTGCTTGCTATCGGATCATCAAATCATCCATAAATGTTTTAGTCTTTGGTTAGTTGTCGTATAAGAGTTCTCATACCGACTAGTGAGATGAAATATAAATGTAATGAAAAATTCCCCTCTTACAAGCTGGTTTTAGACAGTTAATAAGCCAAAATTCAAATTTTAAGATAACCAATTAAAATACAATGTATCATTTATAACAGAATTTCTGTCCAGACTGTAACTACCCATGTCAATCATATCCCTCTAACTCTCTCATTTCTTAATAAATAGAAAGAAAATTACAACATATGATATTTATATATTTTGTTATTAGAAAAACGGTTTATTGTGAATATTTTAGTCTGAACATATCATAAAAACAGGTCCTTGATAGACACTGTTTCAAAACGTAGAGATTAATTGAATATTTTTCTCCTACTAAATCAGTGGAACCGAAAGTGAAGATGAGCAAGAATGTGTTGCAAAAGCCTCCGTGTGTTCAAGGATCTTGTCTCTCCCACCCAAAAAACTCACTGATTAACTAACTCACTTTACATGCCCTGGCCTCTATTCATATCATTCACAATCTAACTGATAAACTGATTTTAGCTGTTTTACACTTTTACTCTTTTACTAACATGGTCTACTATCAAGTATAAAGGCCTAATTTGTAGCTAACAGGGGCTTGCCCACTTGATTCCTTGGGCCCCCTCCTTATTTTTCCTAATCGGGAATCGGGTGCTAACAATCCCATCTGAAATGCATTTCATTTTATGTAACCACTTATTAAATAAAGTGTTACGTGATTAGATAAAATACTGCTATCATTCAAGAGAATCTCCCACAAGTATACCTTTGATGCCCTCAGATCATTTACTTCCTTTCTAAGTGAATCATCAGATAGGATTAACCGAGACAGTGCCCCAGTGGATAACCTGCAATAGAATTAATAAACACCAAAACAATTAAAGAAAAGTTTTTAACAAATTAATAGGTAGGCCAGTAATTAATATAAACATCTCACGTTAGCCTAGAATAAAAGGGCAAATATTTCAGTTAAACGAAAATAGTGAAACTACTGTGGTATTTTCTTTGTCAACTTGAGCATACATTCATTAGAAAGTAATAACAATTATTCACATAGGTGCACGTCAAAGGCATTTGTTCACCCCAAAAGTAACCCTCTAAATAAAAAAATTATAAATCTTTAATGTCATGATCAGTAACCAATGAGGTCCATGTGCTTGAAAACACCCCAAGAAAAACTCATACTTAATGCAAATATCAAATACCCAAGATACTTTGCAGCTTCCGAGACAGACCCCTCAACTGCAAAAATGAGATCCAAAAGAGCTTGCATTCCCTGTTAGAAGGACCATAAGCAGACATAGTTCAGCTGCAAGTAAATTTTAAATTTTAACTAGCAGAACGATTATATAAGTAAATAAAGAAGAAATAAATAAAAAGTAAGGGGCAAAGAGCCAAATGCCTCGAACAACATACCAATGCAAATTTTGGGTTATTAGGTCCAATTTGTGGACCACAATCTGACCCTCTAATGGATGATTTGGGAGGAAGTATTTGAAGAAGTTCTCGAGGCGGTGAATAAGGATCAAGATCCACTGTTTTCCTGACTAAATCAAGAAAATAACATGCTATCTGTCAGAAACGATTGCTAATTGCTTACTATAAACAAAAAGATTGCTAATTGCTTACTATAAACAAAAAGATTGCTTATCTCATTACAAAATATATCCTGAATATGAAAAGGGGGAGAAATAAAAACTCTCCCCATAACACTTGAAAGTCAATGTTTGGAACCACAGACCAAAGTGGTCAGTTCAATCAGTCATACTGTGAACCAGTATATATTCAGTCTGATTTTACTTAAATAAGTTACATGTTTTTTATGCTATTATCCAATAGGAATACTATCAATACAACGTCTAATACGATCTTTCTAACCCTTTATTATTGGTTAAAATTATTAAAAACTGTAAAATCAAAAGTGAATCTTAATAAATAAGAAGGGAGACCTACAAAATCATATGGATTCCAATCAATTTTAGCCAAAAAGAAAGAGCGTATTACAAACATTTCTCCATTTTTCCATTAAAATTGAAAGTTCACCTTGTGACTCACATAATAAGAACAACGCCAAAAGCTTGTCCTTTGGTCAAACTTCAACAAACAAACCAGAGAGAGGGTTTACTCACACTTAACTAGTGCACTCAACTTGAGCACAGCAGTCTTACGAAAAATTGTTGTCAACCAGCTGATTCATTACGTGCAAATTGCAATGTGACCCAAGAAACAATGAATGAATCAAACAATCAAATTAGGAACAACATGCAAACAAACTAGTAGAACTATAAAATTCTATTAGAGTAAGTTACTTATAGTGAATTTGTTGGGATTAGTTACTGTTTAGTGCCCAGTACAATATAACATGTATAAGAGCACCATGAACATTTTTTGAATCTTTTATCAATTCAACATGTTACCTTCTGCGCATACTCTTTATTTAGCTAATTCCTATGATCTATATATCCTTCACATCCTCAACACAAACAGTGAAAGAGATACCTTTGAGTGCAATAAGAGAGCGAAGGCGATTCAGCGCAGAAGCGCGGTTCTTGTGCTGGGAGCGGTCTTCTGAAGCCTAAACCAGAAACATATGAATCAACAACAACCCCATGACGAGAAATGAAGCAAGAAGAGATTTTGAGAGTGGAAAGGGGCGAAACCTGAGCAATGATTCCTGTGGGGAGGTGTTTGAGGCGCACTGCGGACTCACGCTTGTTACGGTGTTGACCACCTGGTCCTGAGGCCTTGAAGGTATCCATCTCGCACTGCCGCAACAAATCCTCGTCCGTGAGGTAAAGGTAACATTTTTCTGAACCCTCAATTGTCGTGTTGGTGCTGAAATTAGAGCACCATAAGTGGGTGTGGATGTGAGTTTTGCTGGTTGTTCTTGCTGTTGCAGGAAGTGGGATTCGGTGAGTGTTGAGGAAGGAAAAGGGTTGTTGTTGAGAGGGGCGAAATGGACGGTATGAAACTGAAATGGGGGCTTTGTGGAGTGTGAGAGTGAGAATTAAAGTTGGTCTGAAGAGGGTTTTGTGCGCCATTGTTAGAACCTTAGCATGGCTCCGAAAGCTAAATCATGCTCTGTTCTTGGAACTTTAACAACGGTTTGGTCGGAGGAATGTTGTAATTGAAAAATGGATTTTTTAGATTTTGATAGTTTTTTATTAAAGCAAATCATTTTTTATTAAAGCAAATCATACATAAGAGGGATGAAATTAACTAAATAAGGTTTAACTCTATTAATTATGTTTAAAAAAATTATTCCTAAAATACTTTTCATTAAGATGAATAATAAAAAATCATTTAATTAAATATTTAAAACGGCAGTGTTAAAACAGTATAAAAATAATTAAAAAAATTATATTTAAGTTTATCTTTTCTTCACTTATATTAATTATAATTGAGTTTTGGAGAATAATTTATCATCTTTATTTATTTATTGCATTTGTGTAAAGCTGAAATTCTTCAATTCACCCCACCGTCCAAACTCGAAAGACTATCTCCTCGCCGCCGCTGCACCACATCTCCGGCAGCCCCAACTGGTTCTCTCTTTTTCTCTCTCAGATTATGAAACCCATTATCCCTTGATGTGTGTATAAGTGATTAAATATTTAGCATGCTTATTGCCAACACACTGTTGTGATAAAGTTTCTCCTTTTATTTCTTTTTTTGAAGATATCGAAAACCTTGATTTCCCAGAATGGTGGAGGAAAAAGAGAATTTGGGTCATTACAAAGTTGGGTCTTTGCCAACTCTGTTTTACGTTCCTGACTTCATCACAGACAGTGACCAAAGCCTTCTTCTAAACAACGTAGTACTCACTCTCATTCTGCTTCTCATTGTTCTATTTAATGTTCCTTAAATATTCTTTTTTTTTTTTAATGATGGGGTTTGTGCCTGTTGTTAGATTTATGAAGCCCCTGCATCAAAGTGGAAGATGTTAAAGAATAGAAGGCTACAGAATTGGGGTATGATTCATCACTTTTTAATTTCCTTTTTTTGTGCTTTTTTTTTTGTAGAATAAACAGATATAGAGGTAAATGGTTCTTTGGCAAACTTTTGGAAGGTTGGAGTTGAGAAAGAATGAATCATGGAGAAAAAAGTGAATTGGGGAACTGAACTTGCCTTATAAGTATTACAATACCCAGCAGATTCCTTTTTACTGTTTTGGGGGAGTTGATGATATGATTTATGATTATGCTATTTTTCTTATCTCTCAGTTATTGTCATGTATTATGAATCATTGTGGTACCTATACCAGCTACATGTACTTGGTACCGGTATTCATTAGGTTTGCATACATGGTTATGTATCTGATAATGCATAGCAGATAACGCCAAGTTCTTAAATGTTTTTGCTCACCTGACTTAGAATATTATGAAAATGGTATTTACTTTTTTTATTTTAATACTTTGATGTTTATGTTTTTATATTTCTATATGATATATCCTCTGTACCAAGTTTTAGAAATTTTGTTGTACGGGTATTCATATTGGTACCTATACTAGAACTAGTCCCTGTATTCATTCAAGGCAATTTTTAAGGTTGTGGTTGAATCAGGGTTTTAAATAGTTATTGTCAAACTTTGAATATAAACTAAGACATGTTGTATATCAATGACCAGAAAGAGTCGTGTCAGTGTTGAACATGCCTTGGAAAGAGGTCACCACATACCAAACACACTCTGAATAATTTGAGCACGCACTTGTCAAAAATATTTATCTTTTCCACCCTCATACTATGAATTGAATCATAAAGATTTAGCAAATTTGAAGTGAAATTTTCCTTATCACTTGTCTGGTAATTGTTGATTGCAGGTGGTGTTGTCCACGAGAAGGGCCTTCTACCTCAAGTTTGTAAGTGAGGAAATCAGCAATTCTTTTATAATCTAGACTAGATATGCTGCTATCTGCACAAATAGATATTTTTCTGTTGGGTGTTAGAAACCTCTATTTGTAGATGTGAGAAACCTGCATTTTGGTAGTTTCTAACAGTTATGACTGAGCTATTCTGTTATGCCAGTCTTTTAGTCAATGGCGGATTTAAGACCCTAAGTCAATGAGAGCAAATCAAGTGGTGTATTTGTACACTGTCACCTACACACAGGTTTATCATAGAGCATCATCCAGCGGGTTCAAATATATAAGATTAGGAGAGACAAAATAATTTTTCTTCAAATACTTAGTAATAATTTTAACAAAACCAGAAGTGCACCTGCACACCCTACCTGGTGTACACATAGGTCTACTACTGCTTTTAGTTACTTTTTCTTTACCTTTTTATGTACCTGCTGCAAGATGAAAAGAATTTGTACACCAGAAACAGAAGGGTATATTTTGTTGATTCACTCTCTGTTGTTCAGACTCAAAGTTATTAAATGATTCTATCATCATCTTTGTTCATCATTGTTAGTTTGTTGTTGCCTTTGTGTATACTTTTGGGGCTGTTTCTGGAACTTCACTCCTTTGTGGGCAAAATGCTTTGACTTTTGAATATGAATTGAAGATGATTAAAACATTGATATCATTGATCTTCATTTCCCACTTGATTAGTTTTTAATTTGACCAACTTTCAAAGATGATAATACATGATAATATTGTGTTAATGAAACAAGGTTGGTCTTCTGCAAGGAACTTTTGTTTGTTTTGTTTTTCAATATGCTGCTAACTTATCAATAGTCTCTCTCTCATACAGTGCCTCCATGGTTAACAAATCTCACACAAAAAATATGTGATGAATCTGGGCTGTTCCCATCACCAATGAACCATGTTCTTATCAATGAATACCAGCCTAATCAAGGCATAATGGTTTGTCCTGAACCTCAACCCTGCTTGTGGCCATTTATCTGTTCTTCCTTTTGGACTATGTAATATCTCATCATTGATTTTTGTGTTTTTTGTTTTGAAATTTTTATATGTTTTGAAACACAAGTGAGTTCTATAATGCATTTGTGTGTATTTTACTATTTCCTAATGAATTCTTTTATTCTATAAAGCCACATCAAGATGGACCTGCCTATTTTCCAGTAGTAGCCATTCTATCACTTGAATCTCCTGTTGTCATGAACTTCACTCCCCATGCAAGATTCAAACAAGATTCCCAGGATGATGTTGACAAAGATTCTGATTTTGAGATTGGAAAAGATAAGTGGCTTGATGAACACCACCCTTTCTCTGTTTTATTGATGCCTCGCAGTTTATTGATATTCAAGGACAAAGCATACTCAGGTACTGCTATAGTAAACTCTTGTGTAATGCTACATTAGCAACAAATTGAGGAACCTTAACACCTTTTGTTCTTGCTAAAATTTAGTCACATTTTTGTGTGTGATCACAGATTACTTACACGGTATAAAAGATTGCACACTACACTGCTACAATGGGGTAAGAGTACAGATTACTGCGGTTGTTTTTGTCCAAAGTAATTCATTGAATCTGTGTTTCTCATGCTTCAAAATCTGTCCTTTTTAGGCTGTGAATGAAACTCAAGCTTTGAAACACAAGGAATCAGAGGGAGACTTCTTTAACTTAGAGGATGCAGCATTGGATACAACAGGAAAGGAAGAGTATAAGAATATATCAAGAACATCCAACAGAGTTTCATTGACCTGTCGATTGGTTCCCAAAGTTCACAAAAATTTGTTTAGGTTTTGAATTTGTATATTTCATTTTATCCCCATCCCATTTAAAGATCAATTGGGATCGGTAAAGGGATAATACAAAAACATTCAGTAGAGAATTCAAATTCGTTCGGCCTATACATTTCTTCAGTTTTGTTTTCTCCTTGGATCTTATTAACAATCTTCTTGTCATGCTTAGATATCTAATGAATGTAGATGGAACAAGATAATATTTGTAACGAATGCTTAGTTAAAATATTTGTGAAAGACCACTTTATTTGTCTTTTCATTGGTTTAACATATTTTAAACAGAATAATCACTTAATTTATGACCTTTTGGGATAATTTATAGAAAAAGTGATAAAAACCTTGACCACACTACAAAACTAACCATAATAATTGAAAAACCATTAAGCTAGAAGTTGCTTAATTTGGAAAAAAAAATCCTTAACAGAAATCATGTATACGAAAATTTATCTTAAATTGCATTAAATGGTGTTTTGACGACTTTTTTCTGCACTAAACCAAGTTTAAAAGAAAGAAAAAACCACAAAAAGATGTCAACATGATCTACAACAATAGATCTTTACAATGTTCACGTTGAAGATTCGATTTTTGAGAAACAGAATTCATAATATAAAATAGTGTTTTTGGTGTCAAAAAATTAGTTGGAATTGAGTTCTTAGATAAGTGAATAAACGATGAACCGTGGTCGACAGACACTGAAAACGCACTCAAAATTCGGTTTATGAGAAGTTAAATTCTCGACTATGAACAATGTTGTGGAACATCAAAATTCAGTATCTAGGAAGTCAAATTCTGGCAGGAATGGAAACAGGAGGGGTGGGAATAGTTTAAAATTGTTTTGTTTCATATTCATTTCCATTTAATAACGAATATACATGTGTCTATGTTTGCATCCGTTTTCATTTTTTATTAAACATCCATTAACTAACTTTTATAAAAATTAATATTATCAAATTTTTAACATGCAAATAATCAAGTCTATTTTAGTAAAAGGTCAGATATGTTTGTAGTACCTAAATTTGGAGGTGAATTTGGAAAGTCACTATCTTTAAATTTTTATACATTTTTTATCCACAAACTTTAAAAAATAAATGGATATAGTCCTTTTAACCTAATAACATCTTTAAATTATTCATGACAAATGGTGTAAATTACTAAAATGTCACCATTGAACTTATTTAATACATACAAGAGTTTAAAGTATTTGGCATGCGAGGCTATATATATATATATATATATATATATATATATATATATATATATATATATATATATATATATATATTTATATTTATATTTATCTTTAGAGCTTGAGATCAAATTGTATACAAATTTTGTTCGGTGAGTGACAAATTTCAATTTCATTAGATATCAAAAACATATTTAACTTTCTGAAAAAATAATAATAACACATGTTCATTTGCATATTTGCTTTTTATAAAAATGGGTTTAATATGGAAAAAGAAATCACAATTTTAACATTATGGAAAATTGTGCCTAAAACCAAACCATCATTAACTTTTACTCTATGTAAAACCTTCTACTCTCTTTTTATCTCTCTCATTTTTTTCTATTAACCGAAATGGTTGTTGTATTACTTTGTAATCTTTCTTAGTTTTTAAATGTGAGATTTTATGATTAATATAAAATTATATTACAATTAAAATTCAATTAATTTATTGTTTTCCTTAAATAAGTGTTAGCTAATCATGAATTGTCATAGTCACTTCATCAATGACATGTTTGAAATTCAATTAAGTTTAAATCTCACGATGAATAAAAACTATAAAGTTGAGTATTATATAACAATGAATATCCATGATTCATTGTCTTCAAACTTTATGTTGAAATATTTATAAATTGTGATCTTCTATAAAAAACATGTCATGATGACAAACCATAAATGTTTTAATATTAATGTAGAAGTCATCCACCATGAGCATGATCATTATCAACAAGTTTTTAATTAAAGAAATGAAAACAACTTATTATTTTACATTTTATATAATACTAACTCTATATTCACACAAAAAAATCCCATATTTCTTAATACTTGAAAACAATTAAATAAGATGATAAAATACAATATTAATCATTAAAAAAATAATAAACATTTAATTAAATAAACATTAAAATTTAAGATGCACAATAGACAATTTTTTTACTAAAAGATTAATTAGAAGTACCTAAGTTTATAAGTGAATTAAAACTTAACTCGGAATTTTTAATTCTTAAAATTATACATACATTATTTCAAAGTTCATTATCTCATCTCCCACCTTTGGCACAAAATTTTTTCATTTGAAAAGGGATCCTGAAATGTTTTCACATACATCGAAATTTCAACTTAAAACTTTGTAGTCTTTAATTGCAATAATTTTCTGTGCATTACAAACACAAGACAATAACTAAGCTTGTCGTCTTGTGCATGCTACACTGACCAGCTTTATAGTTCTTTTGTGGATTCTACTAACGATGAAAGTAAAACATTATGGATTAATATATAATTCTGAAATATGGAGATTACCACCTTGTTTTTTTTTTTATAAAAAAAATTATATCATAAATCACTTAAAACACCCATATAGAGAAATGCATATTTAAATAATTTGTGTAATAACTTTTACTTTCACAAAATTATTGTGAGTCTGGTTCATTTAGTTTGGAAAGTGAACAACACAAATTCATGTTTTTATGTTCTTCTTGGTCTAATGTGTGTTGGTGAGAGTAAAAGCATAGCCATAAAACTGCATTCCTTTTGACAAAGGCAAAGTAGAATATATGGATAAAAAAATAAGTGTAATGAACCATTTGTGGCTTGCATGGTGATTGATTGGAGGGAAAACTTTAAATATTTGAAAGGGTCCACAATCTCTCTCTTTACATGGATTAAATTATATATATATATATATATATATATATATATATATATATATATATATATATATATATTAATTTGGATTCTTAAATGAGATTTTGATACTTATTTTATACTGAATATTTTGAAATGTATTAATGAATATTAATTTTAGTTTCAAACTATACTTAAACTTTTCTAATATATTAATATGAGGGCATTTTGAAGGTTCACTGGAATGACAAGATAATATTCAAAATTGAACAAATATAAACTTTTTTATCATAATACTATAATTTCTTTCTCTCTCTTAAATAAAAATTATATATTGAATTAGCCTAAATAACTTTTAATTGTCAATATTTTATGACCAATGTTTATTTTTGAATTTAATGTCACATAAAATAACTAAAAGGATCTTAAAGAACTAAAAACAATAATGGTGGAGTGTGTATTATTGTCACTCTATTTAATATTTTTTTATGATTAAAAAGGCTATTTATTTGTAGGATTGATAAAGGGGTCTGTATTGTGCAGATAGACCTGCAAAAAAAATGTGGAATAGGTTGAGATTTTAGACTTTTTAGCCTTAGCCTGCATAGGTTTGCAGTCCATGCAGAACTAGACTCGGACTGTGCAGACAGACCTATACAAAAAATGTGGAGTAGGTTGAGATTTTAGACTTTCTAGCCTTAGCCTGCAAAGGTGTGCAGTTCACGCAAAATTAGGCTCGGACTGTGCAGACAGACCTGTACGAAAAATGTAGAGTAGGCTGAGATTTTAGATTTTTTAGCTTAGCCTGCATAGGTCCGCAGTCCATGCGAAACTAGACCTGGGTTGTGCAGACAGACCTGTACAAAAAATGTGGAGTAGGCTGAGATTTTAGACTTTCTAGCCTTAGCCTGCATAGGTATGCAGTTCACGCGAAACTAGGCTCGGACTGTGCAGATAGACCTGTACGAAAAATGAGGAGTAGGCTGAGATTTTAGACTTTTTAGCCTTAGCCTGCACAGGTCTGCAGTTCACGCGAAACTAGGACGGTGCATGATGAGTCAGTGCAGGACCTTGCTTGAAAAAATTATTACACTTGTGTATGATAATTACTTTCTTCTGCATGAATATTTTAAATTATTGTATAAATAAAAAAGACCAATGTTATACATTCATGAATATACTAAAATCTCAAGAATTTATTATGCACGTCAAATTACGGATATGAATACAATGAAAATGTTTGATTATCGATCTATTATTCAATCTCCTAAAGTTTATACTTGATTGTGTGAAATTGTTAAAGTTTTATAATTTGCATGACATTGAAAGCTTTAAGTTATGTTTTAAAGTAATAGTAGTAAAAATGTATAAAAAAAGTTGCTTGAAAAAGAAAAAAAAGAAGGCAATTTTGTATATGAAGATGCTCAAAAATACTTTTGTTTCGGAACACTATTTTTTTGAATTTACTAGGAAAACTTCTCGATGGTAATTTCAGATTGTATAATATTTTCAGAAGTTTAAACAAAAACATTATTATTTTTTAAAATAAATAAATAATATAGTAATTTTGTGTTTTTGAATTTTGAACATGAAAAATTAGAGCATTCAAGCATCATTCATGGTGAGTATCTGTTTCATAAGTTCAAGAGATAGTTCAACACATTTTATATTTTATAACAATAAATTTACTTACTTTCATAATAATTACAGCATTTTAAAAATTCCATCAAATATATGATAATTAAACTCCCGAGAAAAATCCTTTACATTATTTCGCTTAAAGAAAATCATCTTTATTTGAATATAATTTGTCTACCATTCTTTTATGTATACACTGTAGTTTTGATATTCTTTTAATTTTCTAATATGAAAAAAAGTATAATTCTAGATAATTGAATCCTTAACTTATATGATCGTTTGAAGTATTATTAAAAAATAATTTGACTAATTACAACATAAAAAAATATTTTAAAAATTAAATATTCGATGAAATCAAAACATTTATTATTATTATTATATAATAAATTTGAGTAGTATTAAATATATATATATATATATATATATATATATATATATATATATATAATTAAAAATGACAGAACCCTATTCTGGTGCCTAAGTTCTGAATCAGAAGTAGATTTTTGAAGTTTGAAAAGCTTTCCACTGAGATTCAACCAAGAAGCGCTTTGACAGTTTTTTGAGTTTGTCAAATATATATATACTGACATATATATATGTGTGTAAATATACATTGGCACCGTCAATTCCATTTCGTTTCCAATCTCACTTTCTTCTTCACCAAACCCATCTCAGGTTATCTCTTCTTCTTGTCTTCGATTATGCACATATTTCCCATTTTGCCCCTCTTCTTACTGTACTTGTTCTGCTTCTACGAATCTTTTTTCAATTCTCGCTGATTTCATTCCAACCCTTTTGTACTTCTTAACTTTTTACACTGTACTTACTACCATTCCAACCCTTTTCATTGGTTTGAGCCAAATTTTGTTTTTACTTGCTAAAGCTGTTTGTGTTTCTTGCTTATTGTTCCGTTTCTCTGTTTAGTTTATAATTCCTGTTCCTTCTCTGGTTTCCTCACTCTGTTGTGTTTAATTCTAAATCTGGGGCAGAAAAAAGTTTGAATTTTTCAGTTGCTTAGTTATTGTTTTCTTTGAGGATCTTGTTTTGGTTGGACGAAGGGCAAAGTGGCAGAAGACGGTCGAGGGAGGAGAGAACCGTGATTTGCAAATGTAGGATATCAATTGTGATTTGTGAAATAGGGGGAGAAAACATTGTGATTTGTGAGGAAAAGGGGGGGAAAAGTTTGAATTTTTCAAAAAAGTTTTTTTTTTTGTCTGTGAGGAATTTTCTTGAGTTTGGTGAAGGGAAAAGCATAAGAGGGAAGGGGGGGATAGGATAATTGTGAATTGTGAGTGTAGGATTTCATAGTTGTTACCCCATTGCAAAATTTTCAGAACTTTGTTTCCTCTTTTTATTTTTTATTTTCTTTGCCTTCCATGCAATGAAAAAGTAGTGAGAAGGGTTATAAAACGAGACAGATACTCGTTTATTATTAATCTGTGGGGAAAAAATGTGTTTATTGGAGCAATTGGCTGTATTAAGAGTAGTACTTGTCCAGTGCAGGATAATGAAATAGTTGAAAGATTGGGTAATGGGGAAGATTTTGAAAGGATTGAAAGTTTCCAATGTCAACAGATAGCAAGTTGAGGAGAAGAAGGGTGGGGGTGATTGATGTTGTCCCCCAAATATGGGCCATGGGTTTAGTGGAATTCATGAAAGGTAGATACTTGCACATTGGGGGTTTCTTCTGAATGGGATTTAGGAAATTAAATTGATCCTTGCTGGTGTGTAGAACCCAAACCCTGTGTATATGTAAGGGTCCTTTTAATTTTTCAATTTAATACTAATTTAAAATTCTTTTAAGTTCTCCTATACTGATCCTTATTTCTGCATTCAAATTTCAAAATTGTTAAATTGATTGACAGATAAAGTGCTGATTATTAGTGGTTAAAAAATAAAGACTTTGAAGTTTTCTGTTCATTTTAAATTAATGTAACACGAGGAGGAGTTCCCTTTACAGATTAAGATGGCATGGTAGTAATGATTCATTATGAATTTCAATTAAATAGAGTTGGTTTTATTAGATAAATTTGTTTTATATTTTTTTAAATTTCATTGTGCAGTTTTTCTCATTATGTATTCTTTTGTTTTTCAATTCCCAACTTTGCTTGTCAAGGAATAAATATTGAACCATCTTTCTGCCTGCTTATCCTGTCTAGTTTCTGTTTGCCATGGCACTAACATAGACAGGAAAAAAATATTTTTTATATGTGATTTGATTTATTGATTTTGGAAATTCAGCATAGGGAAAAATTTTGGTGTCTTACTTTGCTTAAAGCTGATACATTTTTCTTCATTTTGTAGGCAAAGTATGCCTTTGAAGGAATCAAGTAAGTCTTGTATGTGGATTTTGTGGTATTGATTTTCAATATCCGATTTATGGTTTGAGCTTCTATTGAGAAACTGAGATACAGGTTGATCACATAGGAATATCAAGTACACTATCAGATTTCATGCCTGCCATGAAAAAGGTTGTTTAGTGTTGTTGTAATACCTTTGACTTGACTAGTCATTCGCTTAAGTTCTTTAAAATATTATGTGATGATGCTGGGGGATTGACCAAGTGCATAGAAATTACTAGCAAGAATTTACGATTAGTTGTGCCATATCTTTAGTTGGTCCTTTTAAGTTAAGATCGCCCATTTAATCAAATAATTTATTTTGGTTTTGATGGCTTTTCATATCAGATTCAATTTTTTTGGAATATGTTGTTGGTAGTCCATTGCTATTGTGTTAGTCAACTCAATTAGAATTTTTCCTTTTGAATGAATTGCCTTTGGTCTGTTGATTTAGTTCCTGTTTTTTTTTTCCTGTTTAACAGAATACTGAGCAGACTCATTTTGGATCTGTATTCAACAAGTTGTTGAAGGAGCTTCAAGAACCTGTTGACTTTGAACTTCCAGATTGGTTTAAATCGAAACCAATGCAGTACACCTATATAAAACGCAGTATCCTTTGTACTTCTTCTGAAATGTTAACAGTAATTGTGTATCTTTCATGTAGAGCAGTATGGTTTATAAGTAAATTTGCATGTATGGATCCTGCTCGAATTTAAGTTGTTTTTAATTTCCTAAATGCCTCTGAATTATGTGATCCTGTTTTACTTAGTTTGTCTGTTCAGATGGCTAGAGTTTTAGATAATCGTCTATATTTGTTTGTTTTTACAAATTTAAGATATATATCTCACCAAGAAGGTCAAGAGATCCCGGTTTGAGGATGATGGCATATTCTGTTCCTGTACTTCTGCTGGATCTACTAGTGTATGTGGTAGAGATTGCCATTGTGGGTAAGTATTCCATTTGCATGTTCTTTAGGGTAACCTTGTGCTTATTCTCATTTTTAGTACGTTTTTACTCCATATTAAGTAATGTTCCCAAATCTCCTTTATTTCTATTATTTATATGTTTTTATTAAGTTTATTGTCAGCAGCCAGTCAACCATCCAAAATCATCATTTTTTTTTTGTCAGAAATATTTATTTTTGGTGTCTGTTTGAGTATTTGTGTAATGAGCTGTATAGTGTGGTTAACTAAGTTCTTCATAAGCATGCTTAGTTTATGAAATATGGTTAATATTGCTAGCTCTGTATATTCTCATTGTTGCTTGATTGAGCCTTTATAATGATTGTTTCCGAAGCTAGCTACCATGTCCTGGAAAGCATGTTGCATTCTCAAACCCTTCAAAACCAATAAGGAATGAGATGGTGTAGCATTGAACTTGTTCCATCATCGGAAGGGTTATTACCTCTTTGACTAATCATGCGAATTGCTAGCCTTGTGAAGTTGTGTGATGTTTAAAATGGCTGGAAGGGTTATTGTTTCTAGATATTAGAGGTGCACCTAGTACTTTGTTTTACTATTTAACATAAAGCCTCTAATTGCTTATTGTATCATATAATATTATATATGCAAGTATACACTGCAAGAAAACTTATAAATAATAACCCACTTTAGTCACTAAAAATAATTAGTTACTATAGTGACCAATTTATAAACTAAAATTATTGGTAACTAAAATAGTTTCTGTTATGAATAAAAAATTATAATTGATTTTTAAATTGGTAACTAAAATAGTTTTTATTATGAATTGATATCTAAATTGGTCACTAACATTAACTACCAAGGTTTGGGCTATGAAAGAAATTGGTCTTCCAATTGTTCTCTAAACATATTTTTTTGTCACTAAAATTGGTCATTATTTAGGAATTTTCAACATAATTTTAAGTCATAGCTTATTCATCATGTTGACTGTTCCTGTAGTATGCTTCTGTCTAGCTGTTCATCAGGCTGTAAATGTGGGAGCTCTTGTCTTAACAAACCATTCCAGAATCGCCCAGTGAAAAAGATGAAATTGGTTCAGGTATAAATTTCTGGCTAAGGATTTTTTTGTTATAATATAGTTCTCAAAAGTTATTCCTATATTTTTCTTTTCATAGCAAAATCACGATTCTGTTTAGAGTCGTTTAAACTTGTTGAGGTAATTTTTGCATGTGTCCTGCTGACATGGTTATGTAATTTAGTTGCTCTTGTTTTTCATTTTAATTTGAGTCTATATTGCAGTGTGTTTCTTTAAATTTTTGTCTTGAAAGTTCTTTAGCCTTATTTTATTCAATTTTGCTAAAGAAACTAATAAAAATATTTACATTCATAAAAGTAACTTTGAAAATTTGAAAATAACTATATTCCTTAATATCCTCGTTCTCCCCTCACTATCTCCACCACTTTTCTATCATCACAATACTTTATTTTTGTTCTCATAGATAGATATGTCTTTATTCTAGTTAGATTATTTGAATTTGTATGATCACTTGCATTTCTCTTCTAATATCTACACTTGACATGGTGAGATTTAACATTTCTGTAGACTGAGAAATGTGGTTCTGGTATTGTGGCGGATGAAGATATCAAACACGGGGAGTTTGTTATAGAATATGTTGGAGAAGGTGATTATTTTCCTATCAATATTTATGAAATGATTTTTTACTTAACTACTTTAAAAGCTACTTACAAGTGTTGCCTTTTCTCTACAGTCATTGATGACAGAACATGTGAGGAAAGGCTTTGGAACATGAAACATCGTGGGGAAACAAATTTCTACTTATGTGAAATCAATCGAGATATGGTGATAGATGCAACATATAAGGGAAACAAATCAAGATACATCAACCATAGTTGCTGTCCCAATACTGAGATGCAGAAATGGTTGATTACTAATTGTTTTATTTCTATGATGATGTTGCTGCAGGATTTAGACATTTCCTGTAACGTGAATTTTTTTCTCCATTTTTAAGGATAATTGATGGTGAAACCAGAATTGGCATATTTGCAACTCGTGACATACAAAAGGGCGAGCATCTGACTTACGATTACCAGTATGAGCACTTACCTGTTCTTTGGTTTACACCCTTTAAGTTTTGGTGGTGTTGGCTTCTCCCGAGTTATGCTACCATGACACCGGCTGGCTGGGATGTTTCTAACTACGTTGCAGGTTTGTTCAGTTTGGTGCAGATCAAGATTGTCACTGTGGTGCTGCTGCATGTAGGCGTAAATTGGGTGTTCGACCTACCAAACCTAAAATGTCTTCAGATGCTGCATTAAAATTAGTTGCATACCAGGTGGCTTCATCTTCTCATACAAAATAGCCATGCTATCTATGCTTTTCTCTCTGATCTCTACGAAACTTTAATTTATTCCAGTGACTTATGATGTAACATTTCTTTTTCTTTGGGTTTACGTTGGGAACTTATTATTAGGTCCGTAAGTCTATCATTTCAGTGCTGCATTTACATTAAAATAAATATAAAAGAACAGACTCCATATTTTGTGCAAGAATTAGGGGTAAAGGGGTAACAGAGGATTAAATAATGCTGAGTTTGACCACTGCACAAGCCTCGTAGGTGTGGCTGAATGAATTGTTCGAGTATGGCTTTTATTAGTGAATTTAAACAAATGGTGAATTGCAGTAAAACGTTTTAAATGTGTTGACTCTTGACAGTGGATATAAAAAATTACAAATATAAAATTATCTACCCTCTCTTAAGTTGGTGAATGCCAAAAACATGTCAAAACTGTTCTTTAGGAAATCCCTTAGTCAATACCAATTGAAACACTAAAGGAACATTTTTACAAACATTGAACTGGGTTGTGTGCAATACCCTTCACAAAATGGCTTCATACAGTCTGAAATTCTGCATCGAGACTTGTCCTCACAACATTTTTGCGTTTCTCTTCTGTCACTGAATTATACTCCTAAAAGCATACAGTACACTGAGTTTACATTATGCTTTTTCCTTCTCCATGTCACTGAGTTATATGCCTAAAAGCATACAGCACTTGAGGTGAATCTCCTCTGAGTAATCGGTTACTTTTTGCTTTTTCTCCGTGTCACCAAGTTATGTGCCTGAAAGAGCATACGGCACCTTGAGTTGAATCCCTCTATAGTGGTGCTGACACTATAGAGGGATAGTGGACAGTGGAATGGTCACTCTTCTAAATTTCTTTATATAATTATAGCTATTTACATATAAACTCGCCACAAAAATAACCCCATGAGGTAGCTGTAATGTCTCTATTCAGAGGGTTTTCTCGGAACCAACACATAGCACTGCCATTATGACTGCTACCATCGCCATGCAGCCCACTATTTGATCAGTTACGAGTGTTAGAAATTTGCTCCGCTGTAGCAGCTCTTGTAGTGGCTCTTGGCCACTCTGCTCCGCTGCTATTGCACACTATTTGAAACCCTAATTGAAGTCAATTCACCATTTGGTTGGTATTTAGCATTTTAAAAAATTAATTAAAATTTGAAAAAAAAAGGTGGAAAAATTGATTGGGGATAGGTAGACATGTAGAAAGTAACTTCCTTTTCCATGGAAACGTAAGATACCCTCCTTCTACCATGGGAATGAGAAGTATGGCAAATATGAGCTTCCACAAATTATCTTATAACAACAAAGAGAGAAAATTTATTGCTGAACAGAGAATCAGAGAAGAGAAACCGAGTTCATTGAAATTCATTTCCACAAGCTCCTTCTGAGAGGAAATTAGGAAAAAATTTGAAATAAACTTCTTCCCGAGCTTAATTTGTAGAAGTTTTCTTGTATAGTTTTTCTACTTTTTATATTTTTAACTTGTGCATAAGGTAATTTTAGTTTATGAAAAAGTTAACAAACTAACAAGTTAAAGGTGTTTTAGATACTGATAAGAACTTTAAGAAAATTGATAAGGGTAGGAACCAAAGACTAACACTACATATTTTATTGATGCGTTAAGGAGGGAGAACCAAAAAGTTCTATCGTTGTACTCTCTCAGAGAGACAGTGAATAACTCTATGACACTTCACTCAACTTATTTGTTGTTGTTGGAAGTCCCACATCGACTAGAGATAAGGCCAATTCACAATATATAAGTGGGTGCAATCCTCACCTTGCAAGCCGGTTTTGTGGGGTTGAGTTAGGCTTAAATTTCACTTCTAACATGGTATTAGAACCAGGTTAGAGCCTATCCTAGTGAAATTTCTTGGACATTCTCTGTTCCACCCGTTATCGGGTATACCTTGGCATGAGGGGGTGTCCACTAATTTCTTGTTCCACGCACGAGATGAATATACCTCGGCATGAGGGGGTGTGTTGGAAGTCCCACATCGACTAAAGATAAGGCCAATTCACAATATATCAGTGGATGCAATCCTCACCTTACAAACCGGTTTTGTGGGGGTTGAGTTAGGCTTAAATTCCAAACTTCTAACAGGTGTTAACCTTTTTGAGATATTGACAACTGACTCTAATGCCAATTAATTAGAGCCTTGGTGAACTACACCACAAAAGCTAGCCATTAAGGAGGGAGAATAAACACTTAAACTACTGGGCACATTCCATACTACTTAATTAGCGTAATCACTTCTATTGAATTTAGTATCTGTTTTGCTGACTAATTGTGTATTTTTGTCTGGACAGGTTTATCAGAATGGACGTTTGCAAATTGGTACGTTTGCTTCTCTATTTTGTACTATATTTACTATTTTTTTCTTCTGGAAAGTAAATGTGCATAAAATCTATGATCAGTTCCTCTTTTAATCTTCGATATATAAAACACCACTTTCCCTGTTGCACTTGGTTTTTTAGGTGGTTCCCGTGTTGACCACCGAAAATGCTTACACAATTGCATTGGTGAAGTTATTAGAATAAAACTCTTTGAAAAGGAGAGGTATGGTAAAATTGTCCCTTTATTAGTTGTGGCAGTGTCTTCTGAAGTTTATGTATGTATGTTTTCTTAAGTTAGGTAACTTGATAAAGTCATAACTACATTATATCCTTAATCATTTTCATTTTTAAAATTCTGCAGGTTTGGAGTCATTAAACGGTTTGATAAATATTCTCGAAAACATTCAGTAAGGGATTTCTTTGTCTGGATTTTGACAATTTAGATGAAAATTGTCACCAAATATGAACATGTATTTATTTTTGCTTTTGCAGATCATGTTCGAGGATGGTCATGTTGAAATTTATGACATGTCAAAAGAGGACTGGGAGCTTGTGAGATAGTAATGCAACTTTTTGGTAGGAACTACTTATTGAATACTTCTTTTTGCATGATTTATCTATCTGCATAACATTGTGATATATTGTATTTTAATTGGTAAATTTCCAAATTGGCAGGACACTTTAATTTGATTTGCCAACATGGGAAATGGTGAAAACTAGTTGATCTACTTTTAGTGTATATGCTGATTATTAGGGCATGTTATTCAGTTCTGAATATATTGATTACTTAATACCTGTGTGTTGTTCAGGTGCAGGTGAAAGGAGGTGAAAAACTGAAAATCGCAGTCATTATTCTTTCATTGCATGTGCATAATTCTTGTAGTTGCTGAGGCTCTGATCAACGGAATATGAAGCTGGATATATGAAAACACAAGTCTTACTGATTCAAGATATCAATAAGTTTTGTTTTCTTCTGACAAACTGTATGGTGTTTAGCCTAGATGATTGTTGTTCAAAGTACTGCAAATAATCTTTGTATTTTTTTAAATCCTAAGCACTGTCTAAAATGAGAATTCTTCTTGTACCATTACCTAGGATATATGTGTAGTTCTTGTTTCAACTGTATTTTTTTACTGTCAAATTTTCGAGCATAAGGTTATTACTGATAATGAGGGAGTTCTGATGAAGAAAAACAAGGAGAAACTTGTTAAATATCCATTACTCTTTTGTTGTGTTTATTTTCTTTTATTGAATGTTACATGACCAATGCAAAGGAGCACTCATGTTTGGAGATTCTTTTGTGTGTATTGTATGAATATAAAATCATTATGACATTGTGTTAAATTAATCACTATCTGTTCAAATAATTTTGCGCCATAAAATTTAACCACTAATTGGCCTTGTAATATAATAAAGTTAGTATAAAAGAAAATGTAAAATAAATTAACTTTTCAGACATAAAATTATAAGCATCTAATTAGCTCTATATTTCATGATTACTTGTAAAAATTCACAGCGTTATGCAACAAGAAATTTTGTAAATAAGATCAAAATTTATAATAAAAAAACATATTTTTTCAAATGCAATAATTTATGTTGTAATTTAACATCTATTATTTGAAAAACACATGAATAACAACATCCTTTCCTTCCAGAATTAGAGTTTAGAGTAACAATCAAATTGAAGTATGACCATTTGTGAAGTTTAAATATGAAAATGGGCTCCTAATAGTGCATAGTAGATAAGCATATAGGGCCGTATTTTGGAACTTCTTTTTGCACCGCTTCTTTTATCTCATCGCACCTTCCAATTTTTGTAAATTTTCTTGATTAAGATTAATTATTAAAAAATTACATCAATCTTATTTTTGTAATAAGTCTCCTAATTAATTTGTACCTATTTTCTTAGTGTATTTCTAAATTATTTTTGCATTTAAAACATAGAACAATAATATTTAGGTAAAAAGTATAATTTTAAATAATTTAAAACATTTTATCTGGGCCTGATCCAAAACTCCACAAGTCATATCCGAGACACACTAGGGTTTGAAGTCACAATCTCTAACTCTCATTCTGTGTTCAGATCAGGATCAGATCCGCTTTGTTTGTTTCTAAACATGGCAACTCAAATGAGTAAGAAGAGAAAGGTTAGTTGTTTATGGATTCAAAAACAATAACAAATTCTCTTTCCTTTTTTTTTTTTTTCTGATATTTTGTGTGAATTGAATATTTGAACGGTGTGACTGTGCAGTTTGTTGCGGACGGAGTGTTTTTCGCGGAACTGAATGAGGTTCTGACACGTGAATTGGCGGAGGATGGTTATTCCGGTGTGGAGGTTAGGGTTACGCCTATGCGTACCGAGATCATCATCAGAGCCACCAGAACCCAAGCCGTTCTCGGTAAGTGGGATTCTAGAACCTCTGTTACTTTGGTTCAATCGAAGATTAGTTTATTGGTTGTGATTTGATGTGTAGGTGAGAAGGGAAGGAGAATCAGGGAACTGACCTCAGTGGTGCAGAAGAGGTTCAAGTTTCCTGAGAACAGTGTTGAACTTTATGCGGAAAAGGTGAACAACAGAGGTCTATGTGCCATTGCTCAGGCTGAGTCTCTTCGCTACAAGCTCCTCGGTGGTCTTGCTGTTCGCAGGTATGTCTAATTTTCAGCAAATTTATTCATGTATATAATGATTATAGTATTTCTGAATTTTAGATAGGCTGGGTTTTAGTTTTGGGTATTATGAATCTGTGCACTACTTGCTTATGCTTTATTGTGGTAGATTGATTTAGTGTACTTAGAGAGGCTTTTGCAAAATTGGTTGTTTGAGGAGATCAGGAAATTGATTTTGGTTTAAAAAATTGGTTTTCTATTGAAGTGACGTTTGTCTGAATTCTTCTATCCTGAGTGCAATAAATTTTTCAACCTAACGATAAGTAATTTTTATCATTCTAGTCAAACCATCTCAAAGGAACTTCTATTACAATCAGATATTGAGGAGCTACATATCAAGCTCAATACATGAATGACACATTTTTGGAGGTTAGCATACTGATCACTGTAAGACCACCAATTTGTTGGAGTCTTTAAATTGGTTGACCTAGTAACCGAAGGACAACCAAAATATGTACCTCGTTTTTTGAAATCATCAATTTGAACATCAATAAGAGTTTGTTCATCCTCAGTCGTAGTTATACATTTCATTAGACTTCGTTCACTTCCAAATCTCCTTTAAAACTAGGAGAACAGTGCATTTGGGTGTTAAGAAAATAACTTGCAGCATTCAAATGGAGTTGCTTGTCTCACCCTTCATCAATGATGTTCCACCAAGGCTTTGACTAACCAAAATATATTACATTTAGTTAGTTTTTCTGATTTCAATTTAAAAATCACTATCTTAGCAAACAAATATATAGAAAGTTAGATTGAATAATATCTTTTCTTGATAGCATTGAAAGCCTTTTGTGTCTACTCCTTAGCTTTGTCCATTGCTTCAAAAATGAACCTCATGGCTGACTTTTTAGAAGCGCTTCAATTAGAGGCAATGCATTTTTCAAACAAGTTATGATATTCTTCTAAAAATCCTTACCTAAAACCACATCTTCAGCTACTTTACCATCAATTATTTTAGCAAACATGCTAGACTTTCACTCATTGCTAGTAAACGTTCTAATTAAATCACCCTTATTCTAATGAAGGCACCCTAATGTCAATGTCAAGTAAGATGGAGCAAAGTGGGTAACACCCTACCTCACCAAATCCCTTCCTTTAGTTAAATGTTGACATAGGGAAATTAGAGGAGTTTTTGCATAGATATAAGGGTAGCAATTTTTTACCTTTTGGAATTGTCTCTTCATAAATTGAGATCTTCTCATAATCCTCCAACATTAAGTCAACACAATGTGTGACACAAGGTGTCCAAAATAGCATTTTCCTCATTCCCATCAACATTTGGCCAGCAGAGTTGTAGTTTGTTGCATTATCTGTCAACTTTAATGGCATTGTTTTCTCGGACCTCTTCAACAATGTTTTATCCTTCATCTCAAAAACTTCCCTAGTTGTTTTGGATATAGCAGTTGCATCTATGGACTTTATAAACACAATTCCCTTTGGGTTGTTCACTAGGAAGTTTATTATTGTACTTTTTTCCTTATCAATCCAACCATTAGTCATAATCGTACATCTTGTTTTCTTCCATTACTCCCTATGTGCTTGTAAAACAAGAGATGTATTTTGACCTTCCTCCAAATATTTGACTCTAATCTCATGGTAGGATAGAGGTTACAAAACGGGTCATGCATCCCAACCCAATAAAACCCTCTTTACCTAACCTAAGAGCTGCCACGAGAAGTCACATGGTGCAACACGAGAGGCATCATGAGAGGAAGTTTAAAATATGTTCTTGCTTTACAAGCACGTAGGGATGAATTGAAGAAAACACGATCTACAATTATGGTCAATGGCTGGACCGACAAGAAAAGAACAATAATAAACTTTACTAGTGAACAACCCCAATGGAACCATGATTTTCAAGTCCATAGATACATCTGTAATATCCACAGTAGCTGCAAAAGTTTGAGATGATCAATAGCTTATTAGTGTTGTTGAAGAGGTGGTGGAAGACAATGTTGTCCAAGCTGTGGCAGATAACGCAGTAAACTACAAAGTTGTTGGTCAAATGATGATTGCAAAGAGGAAAATACTATTTTGGATACCTTGTGTTGACTTAAAATTGGAGGATTATGAGAAGAACTTCCTAATTCATTAAAATTGCAACCTTTATCTATTTGAGAACTTCTCTAGTTTCTCTACTACACCATTTCGCAAGATTTGGTGAGGCCTATTCTTACTCGTTGTGCCACATCTTACTTGACATTATGGGGCTTCATGAGAATTAGGTAATTTTAATTAGAATGTTTACTGTTAATGAATAGAAGTATAATAGGTTTGCAAAAGCAAATGATGGAAAAATAGTTGAGGATGTGGAAGGATAAGGATTTTCGGAGAACTATCATAATTTGTTTAAAGGGTGTGTTTCCTCTATTTGAACTATGTTTCAGTTTGTTTATTCCCAGCCACGGGCTTCCTTTATGAAGCAATGGACCAAGTTAAGGAGAATATACGAAAAACTTTCAATGTTGTCCAGAAAAGATATTTGACTATCTATGTATTATTTATTAATTTAGTGATTTTGGAACAGAGAACTAACTAGTGTGATATATTTTGATTAGTTATTTGCTTTTAATGAACTTTATTGATGAAAGGTGGGATAAGCAAATTCACATCCTTTTGCATGTTGCAGGTTATTTCCTTAACACTCAAATGCATTATTGTCTTGGATTTAAATCTAAGTTGGTAATGAAACAAGATCTAATGTAATGTTTAATAATGATGGTGAAAGATTTGATTGATGTTCAAATTGACGATTTCAAAAAACGAGCTAAATGTTTTGGTTTTACCTTTAGCCAATAGGACAATTAATTTATCAACTCCAATAGATTGGTGGGAGTTTTATGGTGATGAGCATCCAAAACTGAATTGTTCCATCATGTATTGAGCTTGACATGTAATTCCTCCGTATTTGAATGTAATTGGAGTTCCTTTTAGATGGTAAGTTACTTCTTTCATATCATATTTACCTTTGTATTGTCCTCAAAAAGAGAAGGAAACAATGAATGATGCTTTTGGTATGGCGTATTCAAAATTAGCATAGAAGAAGCAAACAAGAAAACTGGTTCAAATTGATCTTGATGATTGTTCACCCAATGATGAGTATATCATGCAAGATGAGCATGAATGAAGGATTAGATTTCGAGGTAGACAGCTTGGATTTGGATGAAAACTTGGTTTCAATCCAAGTTGAAGATGAAAGTACACCTCTAGATGATCTTAACATTACTAATTTGCATGGTGAAGCAGATGAAATTGGAAATAATGGGGTTGAAGATCTTTGTATGATTTTAACTTGCTAGATTATATGTTGTATATGAATTATTATTTTAGAATTAATTAACTAGGATGGGGCTATTGTCTTACTGTTATTGTAACTAGGATGGGTGCTTACTATATAATTACAACTATTGGCTTACTGTTCATTATTTACTTTTTTTTTGTTGCTTATCATGTTGAACTGAAGTTCAATAATGTGCTTATATATGATTTTTTGTGGATATGTATTTCATAAACTTTGTAGGATCTTACTATCAATGTTTCTAATTCCCAATTTATAATCAATACTCTGCTATGCGACCCGAGTAACATCTCGATTTTGACTACCATGTCCTTGGGGACTTCCAAGCAATGAATCCCTCACCCATACACTTTAGCCTTTCCCCTTTTCAGCTGTAAACTCCTTCTCTGGGAACATGATAAATGCAATATTCTGTGGTTGTTTAATGGTAATGTATCTTGAGATGATATATGTATATGATAGCTTCTCATCTTATTACTTTGTTTCTATAGGAACACATTTTAATATTTTACATTGTTAAAAGTGCTTTTAAGGACTTGAGAAGCTTTTAAAGTTTTTATTTTGGGCGAATACAATTATTCTGTCTCTGTGGAAGCTCTACAGTCTTGAACTCTTTGTTGCAGGGCTTGCTATGGTGTTTTAAGATTTGTGATGGAAAGCGGTGCCAAGGGATGCGAGGTTTGTCTACAGAAGCCTCTTTGAACTGATGTTTTTTGTATTGCTTTATACAATGATTTTGTTATAATTACTGTTTGGCTTGAGCAGGTCATTGTTAGTGGAAAACTGAGAGCTCAGAGAGCCAAATCCATGAAATTCAAGGATGGGTACATGATTTCTTCTGGACAACCAGTCAAGGATTACATCGACTCTGCAGTCAGACATGTGCTCCTTAGACAGGTCTGCTGCTATTCTTCGTTACCTGATACTATTTTATTTAATGTCATTTCGCATTTGGATTTCAACTTTTTTGTTAATTTTCTTACACTTAGTTGTGACGGTGCAAATAAAATTTTCCTCATTGTTTTACAGGGTGTTCTTGGCATAAAGGTTAAGATCATGCTTGATTGGGATCCTAAAGGGAAACAAGGTCCTAAAACTCCCCTCCCAGATATTGTCACAATCCACACTCCCAAGGAGGAGGAAGAATACAGCCACCCTGCTATTGCTACTGCTCCTGTTTTGGCCAATGATATTGAGGTTCCTGTTGCTTAAAAATGTTGATTGTTAATAGGTTGTTGAATTCCTATGCAGTATTTGTTGGATTTCTAGTTCTAAATTTTGGTATTTAAGCATAAACAGTTTTTTTATGATTTAATCTTCTTTTGCTGAGCAGTGGAGAGTTTAAATTTTGTTACAGGTTTTGCTGTTGGAAAACTGTTTTTCTCAAAAAGTAAATCAAATTCAATGTGTTTTTGTCTTGTTTGTTTACTTTAAATTTAATATTTACTGATAAAAGTTTTACTTTTACAAATTACAAAATTGATAAAAAAAAGGTTTTAAATTTAATATTTGTTTTTTTAAGTTTAGGGTTTAGGGTTTTTTTATTGTTATGAAGTTTTAATTTGTCAAGATTTTTTTAAAATACAAGCATCAATCAAAATCAGTATGGGGCCAAAAATATACTTAGTTTTAGATTAAAATACTAATTTTATTGATTCCATACTCTTGTTTTTCAGTTATTCAGTCAATTATATGTGAAGTTGAACCATAACTGCTATTTGCAGAGTCTGAAAAATATTTCTAAATATATTAAATGTTTTTCTATATTAATTTTTTTATACAGATAAATCATTAACTTAATCATGGGCGTAGTGATTTTTAAATAATTAAAGATATCAATATAATGTATTAAAGGTTAGAGGCATCACTGTAATGTTTCTAAAAACTGTTAGATATTTTTAAAATAGTTAATTACATTAGTGTAATGTATGAAAATTTCGGAGATTGGAGTAATCTATTTTAATAGACATCGGAGATTAATCTTTTAGAATAATGCAAACGAAGCAAAGAAATCATCAAAGGGAATAAGTTTGTAGTAGTTTTAAAAAAAAAAAATCATTTAACAATTTAAGTTTGTATGACTTCTCATGTTATTGATAATTTGTGAAAAATAAGTACAAAAATAACAAAACTATAGATTTTATTAATGAATATAAAAATTCATGTTATATATTTTATGTATAAGATTAAAAGAAATTTGAAATCCATCATATGATATGAATTGATAAATAATGTATTTTATGATCATTTATTTATTTTTATACGCTATAGAAGAGTTACAAGAGATTTTGAAATGCAAATATTGCAGACAATGTTTTTGGAGTGTTAGTCAAACATTTCTTACTTAAAAGCCGAAACAAACTTTTTCTTAGGTAATTTCATGGTGCGATATTTGAGTAATTGTAATCATTCAATAACTACTCAGCAAAAAATTGTCTTTTTATGAAATGGAACTGAATCAAACTATTCTAATTAAGCTCGATAATCTAAAAACTGTTATATTTTCTATGCTCATGTACCTATGTATAATTTTTCATGGTTATCGGCTAAATGTCAAAAGGAAAAAGAGAATAATTAAAGAATTGGAAAGAATCGTGTGGAAAGCGCAACAGCAAATGGACTCTAAAAAGTAGAACACAATCGGTATTTCTTTGTGCACCCTATGTCTCTTTATGTACATTTGTCAAGTATTAAAAAGAAGTCTAAATTGTTCAAGGTCTAAATATTTGATAAAATAATCTAAATATATATTTTAGATTCTATCGTTTAGAAAATTAGAACAAATTCTTACTCTTAAAAGTTTATTATAGAAGAGAATTTCCAAAATATATTCTGCATTTTCATATTTTATCATTCAAATTCAAAGTACACTTAAAAGTTATATAGTTTAAAATAAATTTTAGAAATATATTTCTAACTTAATTGTTTCAATGTATAAAACATTGTTTTAAATTCTAAATTATGCAATGGAAAATATATAGAATAATTTATAGAATCTGACATTTTACCATACCTTACTAAATTGCAGAAAGAAAACGAGTGCTAAAATAAATTAGCCCAAACAACAATATTTATTAATAATATAGATTTACATGATTAAGAGAAGCTACAACTTCTCTAGCCAAATCTTCCATTTCTTGTTAGGGAATTAATTTTAGGTGGTTTCACTCTTTTTTTTCCTGAAACATTTCCTCACACTCTGCATTTCCTTACTCTCCAAAATATTTAACACTGACATTCTCTCTTTAAGGAAGAATTGAGGGAACGAAAGGGAGTCGAAAAAGATAGTTGTTTGATCATCTTAGTTTGAAGAGATGGGAGCATACAAGTAAATAACAATCTTGTAAATGATTTATTTAGTGGGTTAAAAATCAATAACTCATTTACTCTGACATTAGATAATGGAAAAATGGAGAGATATTTTAAATCATAAATTTTGTTTCCCTTCATAACTTACAAACTATACCTTCTTTATTCTACAATTTTTACAACCAAAAAATCAAATGTTAATGTGCTAACTACAATTATGTTAAGCATAAATGACACGACCTTGAACAAATGGTGACAACATACTTGTTGTAGCAGCTACTCTCTAACCCTTTTCTCACTAATTCTTAATCTCTAACATTTGAGTCAATCTTCCTCCTATTAATGATAATGGATTCTTCTTAGAAGCTGTTCTCTCCCTTCTATCCAATAGGAAGAGGATCTAAATTATTCTTTTCGCTAAAGTATTAACCGTGAAAGTCGTTCCAAAAACCTCGTTAAAGATAACAGTAAGCTGCTTTTCAGTAGAATTCAATGCTAAATCACCTTTCGAACAAGTTTTATAACTTCAGTACGAAATCTAATACCGCATTGCACTTCCTAAAATTCTCATGAACCTCAAAAAATGTTTAACATTAAATAATATAACACCCAAAAAGACAATTCAAACAGCAGAAAGAGGGGGAATATAAAATAATCTATGCTTGAATACTTGCACTCAAGGATAAGGTTTCTTGAAAAGATAGGAAACTACAAAAATCGGTCTGGGTCTTCGGCATCAAATACTCAAAGAGGTGCTATTTCAGAATATAAATCTAGTCGAGCAATTAAAACATTTTCAAGCAACAGGGACCTCAATATCAGCTGTTGCCAACACAGAAGCAGGCCGGGCATATTCTTCCTCCTCCTTTGGAGTGTGGATTGTGACAATATCTGGGAGGGGAGTCTTAGGACCCTGTTTTCCTTTAGGATCCCAATCAAGCATGATCTTAACCTTTATACCAAGAACACCCTACAAGACAACAGTAAAAAAATCATTAGTACAATCATTCTATGATTAGAGAATTGGAAAATGATACAGATGTATGAAACCCTGCTTTCAAAAAATAAACTATCAGGAATCCATGAAAAAAAATAGAAACAAACCTGTCTTAGGAGAACATGTCTCACTGCAGAATCAATGTAATCCTTCACTGGCTGTCCAGAAGAAATCATGTACCCATCCTTGAATTTCATGGACTTGGCTCTCTGAGCTCTTAGTTTCCCACTGACAATTACCTGCTCAAATCAAATAACAATTACAACAAAACCATAACATAATAAAGCAATACGACAAAACTGCTTCTATAAAACTAACCTCGCATCCCTTGGCACCACTTTCCATCACAAATCTCAAAACACCATAGCAAGCCCTGAAACAAACAGTTCAATATGAACAAATATTATAATTTTGCCAGACATGCAGATGAAGTCTATTCACCAAACTTCCAACATTATAAAGCTCCCATCTGGTAGCAAGAATCCATCCTGCCACCAGTCAAACTTGATTCTAGTAAATATGTAAACATTGCCATTTGAAAGGTAAAATCAAATTTTGCTTCCAAACCTTGGTATAACTAGAAGCAACAAAGAAATACTTAACTAAGTTGTAGAATTTACTATGAAGTACTTAACTTACTCTAGGATAAAAGAGTTATACATTGCTAGGTAGTAGGATTTACAGTAACATGAAGATAAATTACTCTCAAATAAAAGAATCCAGAAATACATCGCTTTAAATTAAAACCAACATCTTAACCAAAAACAATTTACAAAAGTTTCCTACTTTCCTTCCAAAAACAATTCTGAAATTTCATAACAAACTAAACAACCCACATAATCATTAAAAAATAGTTAACAGATTCATAATACCCAAATCTGTAATCCCTGGTATTGATAACTCTAAAATACAGAAATATAATTATCATTGTATAAATATTATTATCATTACATAAATGAATAAATTTGCTGAAAACTATACATACCTGCGAACAGCAAGACCACCAAGGAGCTTGTAACGAAGAGACTCAGCCTGAGCAATGGCACATAGACCTCTGTTGTTCACCTTTTCAGCATAAAGCTCAACACTGTTCTCAGGAAACTTGAACCTCTTCTGCACCACTGAAGTCAGTTCCCTAATTCTTCTTCCCTTCTCACCTACACATTAAAATACACAATCAATAAACTAACATTCAACAAAAACAACAGAGGTTCTAGAATCATATATATACCGAGAACGGCTTGGGTTCTGGTGGCTCTGATGATGATTTCGGTTCGCATAGGCGTAACCCTAACCTCCACGCCGGAGTAACCATCCTCCGCCAACTCACGTGTCAAAACCTCGTTCAGTTCGGCGAAGAACACTCCGTCCGCAACAAACTGTTTATGAATACAATTCAGATATTTAATTCGCACAAAATATCAGAAAAATGAAAAACAGAAACTCAAACAGAAATATTGGTGTTTCCGGACGGAGATACTATTGACCTTTCGCTTCTTACTCATCTGAGTCGCCATGTTTGGAAATGAGCACTAAGTAACGGAACGACGGCGATCTGATTCTGATCTGAACACAGAGAATGAGAAACAGAGGTTGTGACGGCAAACCCTAATTTCGGAAGAATATACTTATAGGGTTTTGGTTTGGGCCGGACCAATATTTTCACTTACTTAAGATTCTAATAAGGAATATAGGTCAATCTTTATTATGAGATTAATTTTAATAAATATAATTATAATTTATTATTATATTTCAAATAAATAAATATACAATAAGAAATTCCAAATATAATATTTTTAATATTTAAAATTTTAATTATTTTTCTTATTAAAAAAATTAGTATAAATAATGGTTGAGTATGTTCAATAAAAATTTTCCCTTTCAACTTTTTTTTCATGCGGCTTGAGATAAAGTTTTATTATTTGATGAGATCAAATTTAAAAAAAATAAAAGTATGACAATGAGGGATTTGTTTTTTATGGATAAAAACTTACTATAAAATAAAAACAACATTTTTTTATAATACATTTGTCCATTTATTTCACCCTTCTACTTTACTTGGTAATTGGGGTGTGTTCACTCTTTTTAGCCCACTCTTGTTCAAAAATGTACACAAAAAAAGAATAGGAGGTGTGCACTGAGATAGTAGGGTTGCAAAAAGAAACTGTAATGTTAGGCACAACTTTGTTTTTTTTAGGGGGTTTCTCCCTGCACCTCCAATACTTCTTCTGTACTCCCAAAAAAGACTCTTATACCCTTATTTATCAGAGTGGGTGAAAGTCGTTAGGGACGCAGTAAATTTCATTTACTGCGTCAGCAACCTCCTACACCCCCAACTATTTTTTGTGCTCGCGTTCCGTTTCTTCTCCAGTGCTTTCTTTTCAAATTTTGCCCTCATTCTCTTCTGTGTGTTCCGTGGTCCCTCAGATTTTCTTTCCTTCATTCATTCCTTCATTGTCTCTAGTGGTGGTCCCTCTGGTTTGTATCACTTTTATGTTTTTTTTTAAGGAATGTTGTTTATTCTGTCGTTGTCTTTACTTTGCATTTATGTTTATTGTGATTGAAGGTTATTTCATTGGTTCTTTGAAAGAAGGTCGTTGTGAGTAACTGCGTTGTCTTTTCCCATCCAGGTTAGCCTTCTTAGCAGCTTCTTACGAGTTAAAGTTTTTTTCTGTTTGCTTGTGAAGTGAAATTTTTCGTTTCATAAACTATATAACGCGTTTCAAACTTTTACAAAAGCCGTTTCACGAAAAAAATCAAAATTTATGGGAAACGGATTACAGAATTTGTTTCATAAAAAAATTTGCAAATTTTTTTATCAAACGGATTACAGAATCCGTTTCATACACTGTGAAACGGATTTCGTAATCCGTTTCCCATAAATTTTGATTTTCCCATCCACCTCATCCCATTACTTTTATACGCTACTCTGTCGTAAATATATAATATATATTTGAATCAATTATTTCGTTCAAAAAATCAAACGGATTTCACAATCCATTTTTGAAAAAAAAAATAAAAAAAAGGAAACGAATTACACAATCCGTTTCAAAAAAAAAATCAAACAGATTTCACAATCCGTTTTTGAAAAAAAATAAAAAATAAAAAGGAAACGGATTCCACAATCCGTTTCCTAAAAAAAAAACCCAAACGGATTCCACAATCCGTTTTGTAAAAAAATAAAAAATAAAAAGAGGGAAACGAATTCCACAATCCGTTTCCTAAAACAAAGAAAAAAAAACTCGAAAACCCTCTCTCAGATACACAGACATTAACACAACACAATTTCCAAACTATTTCCGAAGCAGGTTTAAGACAAAACAGCGATGGAGAACGGATTCCACAATCCGTTTCCTAAAACAAAGAAAAAAAAAACTCGAAAACCATCTCTCAAATACACAGACATCAACACAACACATTTTCCAAACTATTTCCGAAGCAGGTTTAAGACAAAACAGTGAAGATGTACACATTCAAACCTACAACTAAAATCAATTAAAATCAAAATACACACGTACTGTGAAAAATGGAGAAGCGGCGGGAAGAGATGAAACGCGGTTGCCGACGCTGGGGAGAAGAATGGTGTGTGGAGAAGAGAAAAGGATGGCGTGGGTGCTGTTGTGTGGGAGAAGAGGGAGAAGAGGGGGAAGGTGGGTGCTGTTGTGTGGGAGAAGAGGGAGAAGAGGGAGAAGGGGGATAGTGTGTGGAGGATGGAGGCCATGCACCTTAAAAAAACTTAGGTAAAAAAAAACTTAGGTCAAAGATTCCAAGTGCAGGGGGTGCAGAGCATGCAGGGAATTTGCTTTTGGGGATGCAGTGCGGTGAGGCACGAGTATTTGGGGGTGCAATGCGGTAAAAAGACAGTAATTCATTTTTTAACCATGGGCAAAGATGGAATTAAAGTAAGTTTTGGGGGTACAGGAGAAATCATTAGAAGTGCAAGGAGAAGCCCTTTTTTTATAAATTGGAGCCCAACTTTAATACAAAGTATTCTAAATTTTTCAAATCTCCATAAGATATCAAACTACATCACAATAACTTTAACTTTAACTTCTTGCAAATTCAAATGCAAAATTTTCTTAATTGATAAACAAAAACAAAGTTTAAGTAATATAATAGATAAAAAAAATATGTTATAGCAAAAAAAAAAAACAATTGTTTAAGTTAGAACATATTTAATGTATGTACTCTTGTAGTGATGATGATGAAGAGTTATATTTATAGATAAAAACGATTATTATTCACCTTAATATTAGGGTCTCGTGCAGTATAAATGGAAAAAAGAAAATTATGATTTCTCCTTCTAAGGAGTCTTGTATTGTATCCAATTTCGCAACCTCCGACTCTTTTAAAATTGAAATCAACGTGAAATATCACCAGATTATTATATTTTTTTATGTCATTTTTATTTTCGTAGAGGAAGAAGGTTGATAAAAATAAGATGTTCTATCATATATCTAAGTGTTGCATTAAAACTACTACATTATTTTTAGTCTCAAACAACTCTTTCATTATTTTGTTTTTTTTTCTACCAAAACAGCTCTTGATTCACTTCTTAATTTCTTTTATCTTTGGAATGATTAATTAAATATTTGAATTCAACACTTTAAGTTACGGACATCTCATAAGTAAATTATTGATTCGAAGATGAAGTTAATATTGGTAAAATTAAAATTTTATTTACATATTAAAGATGTGAATATTTAGTATCACTCATAATACAATCCTCTAAGTTGTTGGCATGGTCTGACTCATCTAGGTTGTTGGCCCGTTAAAGTTATCAGCCCAGTTCGTCAAAGTCATCAAACCGGCCTGCTTCGTTCGTGGGTCCAGGACAACATATCATTGTCATGGGCCCGAGATGACTTATTTAGGTCGTTTGTCCGACTTGGTCCAACTCGTATAGGTCGTTGGCATGTGTAGGCCTATATCGACCTTCGGTCTAAGTCTTTGGCCAGAGTCAACTCAACTCGAGCTTTGGTCTGGATCGACTCAGTCAACCTACGACCTGGGCTGACTTGGTCCACCTACAATCTGGGTTGATTCGGCTCGACCTAAGGCTGGACACGACTAAGCTCCGCCTTGTGTCTGGGCCTACTTGACTCGACCTTTGTTTCGAATCAACTTGGCTCAACCTTCGTTCCAGACAGACCTGACTCGACCTTTAACTCATCTCGGCCCAACTTGACCTTTAGCCCAACTGACTCGTTTCGACCTTCTGTCCGACCCAATTCGACTCTTTGGACCTTTGAACCTTTTATGTCATAATAACAAATGAACAATTCCACAACTTTGAAAATTTGGATTTCTTTCTTTTAGTGAATTTAAAATTTTACTATTTTAATTATTTATAATACTTTTTAAAAATTACTCAATTTTAATTTCCTTTCATTTTTCCATCAAAACATGACATTTTCTTTTAAATAATTTCAAAATTTTCAAATAAATAAATTACTTTCTTAAATATTTAAACACACCACAAGTGATAAGAAAAAGATGTAACAAAACACTTATGCAATGAAACAGAAAATAATACCAAAAGTTATTACAACGTTCAATATAACATAGGCAATATTTTAGACAAACTTAAAATAGTCAAATATAAGAGCTCAATTAACATACTCAACTAATTGAACTTAATATTGTTCATTTAAACTCAAATCAATATATATTTAAAGATATATATTGGTAAATATGTATTGGTAATTAATTACTTAATTTATATATATACATTTATTTATTTGTTGAGCGTAACAAGTTGATACATATATAACACCTATGCTTGAAATATATGTTTGAAAAAGAAAATTATTATAGAGTTGACCATGGTTATTGAACTTGCGGGTTGACTCGTAAATCCGTACGAGTCTGCGAATCAGTGCATTGTTCACGAGTTAACTCGCTCGTAAACTCGTTTTTTTTCAGACTCAGAGTGGACCCGGAATAAACTCGGTTGACTCGTAATAGACTCGCGAGTTCGAAACAAGTCACCGAGTTTGTAATGGGGGACAAAATGACATGAAAATATGTCGTTCTTATGCGGATTTTAAACCCAAACAAAAGCCCCAACATCAAAAATTGAAAACCCATATGAAATCAGAGATTGAACCCCAGATAGCATACCTCGCAAACCCTAAACGAAAAAGAAGCAAAGATTGAAGCAGCCTCGACGAGAATCGAAGGTGAAAGCGTCGACATTTTCGCAGCCTCACGACCTCCGACCAGCTTCGCGACATCGCATTTCTCTTCTCTGATCTTTGCGTCCCGTAGTTGAGTGGTAAGCAAATGGGTCTTCGCAAATGTGTCTTTTCTAATTTCGCAGTTTGCATTTTATGATTTGATCTGAAGAAATGGGTCACAGTGGTTATTTTAAAAGTGTTAAAATTGAAATGGGTCTTGAATCATGATGTTGAAATGGGTCGCACAGTACCGTTAAAATGAGTCTTTATTTTTTTTATATAATTTATTCTTTTTATTTATTGTTTCTTAGTTTCTTAATTATTGTTATTACGTATGTTTATATCTTTATTTGTTATTTAATATTTTTTTATTTCTGGTTTTCTAAAAAGAAAAATAATTTTATTTTTAGTTATTGCTGTTTTGCAATGTCTAGAAGTGGGACAACTTCAAATTCTTTTGAACCCAATGTTAGACCTCCTAGACCTAGAAGTAAGAATGTTTCAGGAAACCGTACTAACATTGGATGGAAACATGGAACAAATGTTTTGGACAATGGAAAAAAAGTTAAATGCAACTATTGCTCAAAAACATTCAATGGAGGAATTTTCATATTTAAGCATCATATTGCTGGTACTAGATATGATTATGAACCATGTTCCTCAGTTTCTGAAGAAGTGAAAGTTGTAAATGAAAGTTGTGGCAGAGGCTAAGGATGTTTCAGAAAAGAAAAGAAGATGAAATATAATTGATGAGTTTAATGATGAGCATATTTATGAGGTGGATACCAAACAAAGTAGCAGTAGTATGATGTTCAAAAATAAAGGAATGGAAAAATTCAGTCAAGGTGTTCAATCTACTTTAAATAAGCTATACAAGAAAGGGGATAAAGAAAAAGTTGATGCTTAAGTGGCTGAATTTTTTTACACAAGTGTTATTCCATTCAATGTTATTAGAAATCTTGCTTTTGCAAAAAATGTGTGAAATGATTGGAAGATATGGAGTTGGCTACAAACCTCCATCATATCATGATATTAGAGAAAAACTTTTGAAACAAGCAGTGCAAAAAATCGATGTAATCCTTGAAGAGTTTAAGGAGGAGTGGAAAAGAAACAGTTGCACAATCATGTCTGATGGGTGGATTTCTAGTGAATAGTCCTAAAGAGACCGTGTTTCTTTATTCATTGGATACATCAGGTATCTCAAAAACTGCAGATAAAGTGTTTAAGATGTTGGATGATGTAGTGAAATTTATCGATAATGCTGCAAATTTCAAGGCAGCTGGGAAGTTATTGATGAAAAAAATGGAAGCATTTGTATTGGACTCCATGTGCTGCCCATTGCATTGATTTGATCTTTGAAGATTTTGAGAAACATTTAAAGGTTCATCAAATTACTATCAAGAAGGGGAGAAGAATTATTTCTAACATTGCATGATTGCATAACTGTAGTTATGAACCAGTTTGGAACATAATTGATGAGAGGAGGAATAATCAACTTCATAGACCTTTGCATGCGGCTGCATATTACCTTAACCCTCCCATGCACTATGAACCTAAATTTAGAAATGATGATGTTGAGGTAAAGGAAGGGTTGTATGAATGCATGAAAAGATTGGTCAAGGATGTTGCAGAAAGGAAAAAAATTAATTTGCAACTTATAGAGTTTCATTTTGCAAAAGGACTTTTCTCAATGGAAAATGCAAAAGATTGTAGGAAAGTTATGATTCCTAGAGAATGGTGGGAGACGTATGGAGATGGAACTCCAAAGTTGAAGCGATTTGCTATTCGAGTTTTGAACTTAACTTGCAGTTCTTTTGGGTGTGAGCGTAATTGGAGCTCATTTGAAATGGTAAGTCAACTTTGTTAAGTTATTTTTTGTTTCTAATTTTTGGCTTGTAAACATTCATATTTGTTTTATAGGTGGACGCAAAAAGAAGAAATTGTTTGCATCAGAAAAAGATGAATGACTTGGTTTATGTCATGTACAACTTGAAGCTCAAAAGTAAACAAATTAGGAAAACGGTTGCTCTCCCATTTGATGATATTGAGTCTGATGGTGAATGGATAACGGAAGATGGAGATAGTGTTGGGTTTGAACTTGTTCAAGGCGAAGGTGACGAGGGAAATGTTGACATAGTTGGGCCAAGTTCAGTTAATCCTACTTTAGAAGCATTTGATCTTGATGATATAGTTTTTGATGCCAATGTTGACGATGCACAATTATCATCTGAGGAAGAGCTTGATGGTGATGGAGAAGATGATGAAGAAGAATATGATATTGGAGATGATATAATTGGAGGATTGGAGCCAGAAATTTGAAGTTATGTATGTTGTGATTTGTATTAACATATGTATTTGGTGTACTTTGAACTTATATAATTAGGGCATGTGTGTTGAACTATTATTTACTTTTTGCATTAATTGTGGTGATGAAATTTTGAATTTGTATGGTACTATATACAACTTTTAAGATGAAATAGACTTTTACGAGTCTACGAGTCGAGTCGAGACTACGAAACTTTCACGAGTCTACGTAGACTCTTGAGTTTGATAGCCTTAGAGTTGACAATATCATTTCTTTAAATTTAAAATATTTGAATTTTAAAAGTACATATATATATATATATATATATATATATATATATATATATATATATATATATATATATATTGGTTCGTGGCAAACAAATACATGGGCACGATGCAATCAAGTCGAATAACAAATTTGACTTTCTGAATTATATATATATAGATGTCAATGATGAACAAATTCTAAATATCGGAAGGAAGAAGAGTTATAAATATTGAAGTTATCATTGATAATCCAAATGTCAAGAAATTCTATGTTCTTCTAATCAAGTTGCTTTCAATGATGATTTATTAAATTCGACTACAGTCTTCACCCCTATCTCATATTAATTGTGTTTTATATAATATTCCACACTCAATAAAAAAAATTAACTCATTTTTAAAATATATTATTTTAGGATAATGTGTTTTTTTAGAATGCTATATCAAAAGGGACGCGATTATAAATTCATTTAAACATTTAGGTGGAATATAAATAAAGTAAATATATATTACTAATTTTTCAACTTTTTTTAAACTATTTTAAGACACATTTAAACAAGAAAACAAATACTCCCTTGTTCTATTTTGTTTTATATATGAAGTTTTTAGACATTTCATTTTTCTAATTAATTTTTATTCCTATATTTAGTCTTCTTACTAAGTAAATTAACTACAGTAATTTTAAAAAAAAATTAAATTTAATCTTAATATAAGAATTCACTTATTTATATATTAGATTTTAATTATATTTGTAATCAATATTAATACTTAATATATTTTTTCACACTAAAAATTGAATATCATGAGTATTACTAAAAGTAATTTTACAAAATTTTATTAGATGAGATTTACAATTATTTATATACACTACAAGAAAAACCTTAAATAATGATAAAATTTAGTGACTAAAAATAATTAGTCAGTGGCCATTTTAGATACTAATTTAAAAACTAAAAGTTATTTATAACTAAAATAGTTTCAAAAAATTATAATTGATCTCTAAATTAATAATTAAAATAGTTTCTCTTATGAATTGGTTACTCATATTAACTATCAAAGTTTTGGCTAAAAAAAAGGGTTTCTAAATAATTAATTAAAAACTAATTTAGTGACAATTTCTTTGATAATCAAAACATTGGTAACTAATATTAATGATGGATTTAGACCAATTCATAATAAAAACTATACTAGTTACCAATTTAAAGACCAATTATAATTTTTTACAACTATTTTAATTATCAATAATTTTTAGTTTGTAAGTTAGTATCTAAATTAGTCACTATAATTATTATTTATTTTTTTATCAATAAAATTGGTTATTATTTATTTAATTATCTGGATATAAACTCTTTAATGGGTTTTAAAAAATCATTGAATGTTGTAAATCAACAACTAATTTTATTCATTCATTTAAAATTATATAAAGTAAAAAAAAATGTATATGTGCACTATGTAAAGTATTATTTGAAAAATATACCCCACCTTGATGCATATAGTTTAGCACCCTACTACAAAAAAATGATGTGCAATTACAAAGATCATCACCCCCACATACGTAACTTAACTTAGACGCGTTGAAACCACTAAGAAAAACACTATCAACGTTGAAATTTGATGCTTTCCCTTCACTTTTTGCCACTTTTTTTTTTTCGCACTTCATAAAAGAGATAACAACACTTCCATTTTTGAAATATATTTTCTTCTCTCTGAACATAAATGGCACCCAGCTAGCAGCACCACACAACCATCAACAAACCCACTTTGCTTCGTTTTCAGCTTATTTGACTCATAAAGTAATGATGAGTTGACAATGCATGGAACCTTTACTTATAAGCTTAATTGACATTTTGATTTCAAATAATCATTCTTCCATGTTAGAGACCCACTAAATTATTGTTTCGGGAATATGGACCAAACACTTATCTAAAATACCGTTAATCTTGATTCAATCTCTCTTCTTCTCCTTACAATTCTTTTTATTCGGTCTTTTTTCCTTTTATCCCGTTTGGTTGTTCAGACGATTGGGATATATGTCAATTAGACTTTGATGCTTAAGTCATTTTAAGACTGTTCGAGTATATACAATTAATAGTGTAATAAATGCGAGGTAAAAGTTCTTACCAAATTACTTTGGGCCCCTTTATAATTTTCGATATGAGTTTGTGATTAGAGTTTTCTTAATCAAGTCCAATTGCTTTTTAAACTTGGTTACTTAATTGTTTTACTTTAATTTGAGGTGTTATCTTTTTGGTCCGTCCGACTGATATAGCTGAGCAGTCGCTTCTCCTGCTTGGCCATATATTTGTCGATGTTCACCATAAGGAGGGTATCTGTGATTTTCAATTACTTATCGCCAGGTCGACCGACCGGTTTAGGGGTCCTTCGACCGCTTGTCCTTAGGGTCGATCGATTGTGGGCTCCCTAAAATCACTCCGAAAAAATTGACACATCAACAAAGTTCACAAATATTGAACCACAATCGATGGATAGTCCGCCTATAGCGAACGGTATTTGACCACTTATCCTTAGACTATCTAACTATAAGTGTTGATAGATCGGTACAATTGTAATGTATAACTAACTGTAAATATTAATTTCACAAAATAAATGGATTGTGCTTTTTATGTGTTCATGTAAATGTTCATTTGAAAAACAATGACTTTTTGTTTATTTTGATGAGAAAAATTACGTATACTTCTTAAATAAGTAATTGTTTTAAAATTTATTTATTTATTTCAAAAACACTTATTTTAAGTTTAAACAAGTCGGTGCAATTAATCTATAATATTCAGGATTAGTTAGGTTTATTTGTTTGTATTTAATATAAACATAATAGATTTCCTAATTGTTGTTAATCATATTTACTAAAACTAGTGAAAAAAATGTGTTACATGTGTGTATCACCTTTTTTTAATGATAAAAATAGTGAAATTATTATTTTTATATTTATAAAAGTAAATGAAAGCAATTTTTACAATGTTCTTGTAAATAGTTTTTATTTTTGTATGTAGGTAACTTTTTTATTATAGATAAATTTAATAAAAAACTCATGTAAAGAATTAAATTAATAAAGTAATTATTTTAATTTTAAAAAAACTTTAATTTTATATGTTTGTTTTACTTTTATATCTTGTCATGTTTATTTTTATATCTTGTCATGTTTATATATCTTTATGCTCCAATTCTCATGTTTATTTTAATTTTATATCTTGTCTTCATAAATTTTGACAATTGATTGAGAAGATGTGTATTTTTTATATTCTGCAAATGTTTTTTTTTTTGTTGTATTTGCCATATGCCATCAGAATATATATATTATAAATGTAAGATCGTGGTTTAAAACAATGTATTCACTATATTAATAACTTTGTTAAATTAAAACATTCTTTTCTCTTTTATTTTATAATTGACAAGTCTTGTTACTGAAATAAACTGATAAAAAATTAGGCGCCAACATCTCAAATAAATATATATTTTAGTTAATTAGTCAAAATTGAAAGATCATCCATACAACCACATCATTATTCAGTAAGTATAAGAGTTCTCAATAAACTAACTTAAAAAAAATTTAATCTATCATATTTCCTGGTAAAAAAAAAAAAAAAAATTAAAAATTTGGAGCTGCTAATTCAAAGTGAACTAAGCATATGCAAGTATTGATCTAATAGTCTTTGAAGGGTTTCGAAATTTAAATTTTATGAATGAATGATAAAATTATGGTTAAAAGGAAATCTCATTAATCATGATTAGGTAACTTGGTTCCCTAATTAAGTCATTGACACTAAAATATTATATAAAATAAATGTAAAAAGTGCACATAGGATTCTGAATTAATTATATGATGGAGAGGAAGAAAAAATCTGGAAACTTGAAGGCTGTAGTCACAAAGATCCAATTTGTCTGAAACAATGAAGTGACAGATAATCATCAAGAACAATTATTCGATATTACATTCTCCAAATAAAATAATAATTTTGTAGAAGATGTATATAAATAACTGACACGAGAACATGTTACTTGACGAGTTATATACATCAATGAATAATTTTTTTAAATATATTCTAATTTATAATTATCTTAAGAAATGATATTTACTCTAATTTTATTTTATAAAATTAAATTATAAAATAAAATTTATATTCATTTATCTATAAGGATTTTCTTTTTTGTTAGGAATTCAAGTGTGATTCTAAGTCTCACATTGGTTAGAAATGAGAAAGTAGAGCACTATATAAGAATAAAGACCCATAAATCCATTGTCTTAGGGTTTTGGGTTGAGAGTGGTGTTAATATCTTATATGGTTAGGCTCAAGTCTCATTGGTGTTTGTTCTCCCTAGTGAAACCCCCTCCTTGTAAAACCCAACATTTTTTTATTCATATTTCAAAATACCAATTTTAGCCTTTAAATATAATAATTTATTAAATTTTTAAAAATTGACCATTACTTTTATCAGTTTTATATAAGATTGGGTATTTATGTTTTCTTTCTTCTTCTTTATTTATCAATAATTATTTTATTATGATATATTTTACTTTATTTTTAATAAATATAATTTTAGTTTATATATTAACTTAATAATATTACAATATTATCACCTACTAATATAATATCACACATATTTAAAATATCATACACATATACGCGATAGTGCCTGTGTTTACACTAGTATATTATAAAATCATTTTATCTTTTATTTTTAATTAATATAAAATTTTTAATATATATTTAACCACTTTTTACCATTTTATAATATGCATTAATTTTATTTTATAAAATAAAATTTATAATTATTTGTATATTATGAAATTGTCTTATCTTATATTTTTAATTTATATAAATTTTTTAATATATATTCGATGCTTTTCATCATTTTACAGCACCTATTAGTTTGTTTTTTTTTCTTACTTTTAACTCGAACATTACATATGCGTCGTTTAAATTCTGCCCTTCAAATTTTTGAATCCTAATTTACCTAATCCTATAGTTTTATTTGTGAACACTAATTACCTCAAGATTAAACCAATACATATTAATCTATAATGTACGTATAGTAGTAACATTTATGAACTTCAAAAAAGCATAGACTTCAATAAAGAAAGAATGCCACAATTTGTTAGTGTCACTAAAATTGTATATACCAACTTAATATAACTTATTTAGACTTTAACTCACAATTATACTATAATTTAACAAAAAAAAATTTCACTTATTTAATTAAGGTGTCGGACTTCAAAAGTTATTTAGGATATGATGTATTTCCATCATAATTAAGTGATAATTGATTTTTTATGTTAACACAATATGGATGATAATTATAGTTTCAGAAGGTCTTTTAATAATTGTGTAATGTTTGTATGTGTTATAAGTGACATGTTAGTTTAAATATAAAATTAACCAAAACAAGTATACTAATTTAATCAAAATATAATACTAATCTAACCAAAATGTGAAACTATACAGAGGTATTCTTATGGAGGTGTTTATCATTTTTCATAACTTTTCTCATAGAATCTTCCAAGAAGTAATAAAAGTTAGAAAAATAATTTGTTAATAATTAAATTTTGAAAAAAAATTCTACAAAAATAATATTTTTTTAAGTGATCTTTTATTTTTTTTTATATTTTAAAACTATTTAAAAGATATCATCTTAAATTATAAAGCATAAACATGAGCTTAAATATGTGGAAGTGTAACAAGGGTGCCAGCTTTTCCCTACTATAGAAAGCTTCATTTTCTTTATTCTCCATGCTGGGCCACATTACAAACAAAGTTCAATCCTCAAACCAAGTATTGTGTGTGTCTCTTTCTCTATATATATACCTTGTTGTTTCCTCAAGATGCTGTACAAAACCCCTTTTGAAGTCTTTGAAGACTGTGATCATGGCTAATTTGCTGTTTTTTGCTGTGGAAATGATAGTGGTGAGTGGTTTCAGTTTGGGAGCAAGTGGCTTGAACATGAACTACTACTTCTTGAGTTGCCCTTTGGCTGAACTTATTGTTAAGAACACAGTCAACAGAGCTCTGCAGAATGATCCCACTCTAGCAGCAGGGCTTCTTAGAATGCACTTCCATGACTGTTTCATAGAGGTTCATTTTCTTTCTCCTTTCTCTTGTATACAAAAACCACTCCCTCACTCCTCAGAAATTTTCATATATATTGATGCAACAAAGTGGTAAAAGAAATGGTTAGAGTAGTAATACAAAAAACTAAGATACTCATGAAAACACACGTTAAAATGAACTTTTGATCAGATGCAATTTCTAAGTTGAAGATGCCATGCTTGTCTTTCAAAACTGTACATTAACTTAGCTCTTAACATTATTCATGAATATGAGTTATACTCCAGAAGGGTTTGCTTTTGTCTACTATAGGGATGTGATGGTTCAGTTCTGATCGACTCTAATGACAACACAGCAGAAAAAGATTCACCAGCAAATTTGAGCTTGAGGGGATATGAAGTAATAGATGATATCAAGGAAGCGCTTGAAAAACAATGCCCAGGAGTGGTTTCATGTGCTGACATTCTTGCAATGGCTGCTAGAGATGCAGTTTTCTTTGTAAGATGAAACTACACATATTTCATTTTCTGTCCCTGATTTTCCATTTTCTTTCTGGGTCAACACCGATGAAAGTTACAAGTTTTGTAAAATTTAGTCAGATTCTCTTAAACATAATATCATTGTCTTACTCTGATTAAATTCTTAACTGTGCAGGCAGGGGGTCCTGTGTATGACATACCAAAAGGTAGGAAGGACGGAAGAAGGTCAAAAATTGAGGATACCATAAATCTTCCGGCACCCATTTTCAATGCTTCTCAGCTCATCAAGGTGTTTGGGCAACATGGGTTTTCTGCAAAAGACATGGTGGCTCTCTCAGGTAATATGATATGATATGCCTGTGTTTTTGCTACTTTTACTGTGTGTTGTACAATATCAAGAGAATATAGACCTAACCGTAACGGTGCATGCCATGTGTTTGAAACTAGATTCTGACTCATTTCCAAATTAGTAAGCCCCAACTAGTTTGAGAACATGGTTAATGGTTTGTTAAGTGTGAATCAAAATGGTTCATGATTGTGCAGGAGCTCACACATTAGGAGTGGCAAGGTGTTCTTCGTTCAAGCAGAGACTTACCCCAGTGGATCCATCTTTGGACTCGCAATTTGCGAAGACGCTCTCCAAGACATGCAGTGGTGGTGACAATGCAGAGCAACCCTTTGACTCCACCAGGAACGATTTCGATAACCTATACTTCAATGCTCTGGTTTCAAACAACGGTGTTCTCGCATCAGATCAAACGTTGTACACTACCCCACAAACCAGGAACATTGTGAACTCTTATGCAATGAACCAAGCTTTGTTCTTCTTGGATTTTCAGCAGGCAATGGTGAAGATGAGCACGCTCGATGTCAAAGAAGGTTCCAAAGGGGAAGTGCGAAAAAATTGCCGTAAAATAAACTGAACTTTTGTTCTGGGGCTTTGGTTGTTCTACATTAATGATAGTGATAACAGAATTTCTACAACGGTGAAATGATGAAGGTGATGGTTCCTTGATCGTGAAGGTGATGAAGCGAAAATTATTAAGAATACGGCACTCTCATTATTCAACATATTTTTAATTAAAAAATAAAAACCATTTATCGTTTTACTTTAATTATATATCATTTCATATTAATCAGAAAACTTATGATGTAAAGACAAATAAATAAATCACAAAATTTTATATTTTTTTAATATATAGAGACTAATAGACAAAATAAAAAGACAAGTTGCTAAGATACTGACAATATAACAATCACCTCCTTAATGAAAAAGTTTAAACAATTACTCGATAAAAAAATGTAAAAAATTTGCGTGCTCAATGAATATAAAAATTAATATACCCAAAATTACTATAGACTTAAAACTTAATTAAATTTTAATATTTTAATGTTAATATTAAGTTCTTTAGACGAGTGTCTTTCTAAATTTAAATGTATTATTATCGAATTTTGTCGAAATGTTCTTTAGGTGATACAAGATTATCAACAAGAGTTAAACTGTTATCTCTAATGAGTGAGAATTTGTCTAATAATAAGTGTAAAAGGTATACATGAAATGTTCGTTCTCGCATTTAAAAGAAAGGAAAAGAAATAACTCAATTTAAATATCTAAAAATAGTGATATCAAATTTCTGAATTTGTAAGATATAAAAATCAAAACTATAATTATTTTTTAAGTAAATATTTATTTCTTCAAGAATCCACTTACTTCGGATATTAGAAAGGTAAATATAAATGAAGTTTAAAATAAATCGCATAAAATTATCGAGTTCTTAAAATTATAAGCAATATGTTTTTAGTTTTGAAATCAAGTAGTATCAATAAATGGTCAAAAGTGGAGATATATATTTGGCATATATCTGTTCTGAGTGTTCCAAAAATATAATTTATTTGGAAAACTAAACAAAAATTCACGTCAAATCTTAGAAACTAAATATATAACTAAAAATATTATTTTATTTAAACTACAAGTTATTTTTCTATTACAGTTACAATATGTCTGTTTTTCTCAATATTTTAGAATTTAAAATAGTTTTTAAATGATTTTGTAAATGCATTTGTTTTTCTAAAATAAAAATACATTTGATAAAGAAAAAAAAAATAAACAATAGAAAAATAGGGCCCAATTTTTGGCCCAAGTCTCATGGCATCTTCATAACCACCTAAAAAACAGAATGAGAGAAAGCTGTTACATGAGCTTGGTTTCAGTGTAGTGGAGTCGTTGTTGTGATATCTCCATCGAAATTCCACACAATTTCTGAAAATCGAAGCAACTTCACCACTTAGTTACTGTTCGTTCCCATAACCACAGATCCATCGTTTTATTCGTTTCGTTTTTTTTTTTTTCCGTTTTCCCGAGAAAGTGTGGGAAAACAATGGAAAAGATGAACAGAGCCTTCGAGAAAGTGAAGATAATGGTGGGAATGGATGTCGAAGACGAAGAGCAACAAGCCGCGGCATTGGAAAACAGCAACTCCTTCGCCTTTGTGGATGATTTCAACCGCAACTGCACCTTGTCCACCACACAGGTTTCTACTTCGCTCCATTTCTGTTCCAATTAGCAAATTCAATTTGCTAATCGTTTTGTTTCTGAGAAAATAGAATAATACGCAGCGATGTGATAGAAAGGAAGAGAAAATTTGAGTGTGTGGTTGATTGGGTAGGGGAAACGGAGGTGCTAGGTTTTGGACGTGGATCTGATCCGTAATTGTGGTTTTTACATTGCTATATTTTAGAATTTGATTTTCCTTCATTATCATTTTCCAAGTTCGGGTGTTTTAATTTGATTTACTGTGCCAGATTAGAAACTGTTGTAGTTAGTGTGTTAGGCTGGAAGATAGGTTGGTAAGAGGTTTTTTTTTTTTTTTTTTTTAATTTTTTTTTTTTTTTTTTTTTTTTTTTTTTTTTTTTTTTTTTATATCTCAGTGTTAAATGAGGAAAGCTACTGCATAGTTACATAATTCTCACAATAGCTATGCATGCACATCACACCCAAATTTACTGTCCCATGTGGATTTCTTTTAATGGAGATCTTATAATAATAACAGTGTAAAAAGTGATAAATCGTGTACCTACGCGTATCATGAATCCATACTTCTACTGCATACCTGATAACTACGAACTACCCTAAGTGGAACAAGTAAAGTCTCCTCGAGATTTATTTGCCCCCCTCTCGATTTACAATGTTTTTAAGGAAAATTAGCAAAATATTGCCGCTTCGGAATATTTTTAAATTTGAACATCGAACTGGCAAGGTGCACGGGAATTGGAATAATGGTAGAGAGTTGCATGGGCTGAGGTCATCACTTTTTTCTGTTTTTGCATACTGGAAGCTATCAGTGTTATCAATAATAGATTGTAGAAAATGGAAGAAAGCCTGTCCGGGCTTTCAATAGCATGCCATAGAGCTCTACAGGGCCGGCTACAGCAGAGCGGTTTGGTTTAGAAGCCATAGCAGACTGTAGAGCGTTCATAGTGACAGTGTATATACTCCAAAATAGCTCTCTGAAGTAATTGTTACCTGTTATTGTTGGGGGTTGGTTGGTTGATTAGGAATTGGGGAATATAGAAAAGGTCTGAAGTATCAGTTTTAATTCAAATTTTTGTAAGGCTTGATTAACACCCGTGATTAGGGTTATTCTGCTATTTTCTGCATCTCTATAGTTTCTACCCTCTTCATCTCTCTCTCTCTTTTCTCCTATATGTTGGATTCTTTTACTAAACTGTGTGCATCAATCGCCTGATGTTTTATTATTTACCTAAACTTCTAATCATGTTGAAATGTTCATTTGATTCATCTAACAGGTTTCTATTTGTAAATTGTCTTTCACAGTTTAACTAATAAGCTCTCTGTCTGTGACCAGAGACTATATGGTTTTGCCATATGCTTTGCTGCTGGATTAACTTGTACACTATTGGTAAGTTTGACATTATGATTTTTCTTGTTAAATAAGTGAAGCATATATGCTAGTGCTTGAGTTCAATGTGGAAATATTAATATTAAGCTTGACTCTTTCATAGAATATGGCCAAACCCAATTCTGAAAGGCAGCCCGAAACAAAGGCCCGTACACTACCATTGTGGGCTTGTGTATGCACCCTATACCCCTGTGAATGTTGAGAATGTTTCTATGTCCAGTATTACTGTAACATACGACCAATAGAGTCAAAACACAAGGCGCAACAATGCCATTGAGATGTGTTCACCATTATATTGTATTACTCTTTAGTTTTAGAGAATAAGCAAAAAACTCCTATACTTTTGGTTCTTTTACTTAAATCAACAACTGGTAATGAGGGTAATGGCTTCTCTTGCCTTTTGTATGAAAATTTGATGGGAATATAGTTCTTTCATTTCCTTTCTGAAAACTTCACTTACAACTATTACTCTTTCTACTTTAATGTATAGCAACTCATTTATTTTGGCAGACAAGAATAAGCACTAATAAATGGCATTTCCCTCTCCCATGTTACAGTCTATGCTTGTTTTCTTCAAGCCAATCAAGTTTGCAATAGCATTCACTCTTGGTAATTTGCTTTCACTTGGAAGGTATGTCCTGTTTTAGAGCTGTATAATTGCATTATGATGCTGACTTCCTTATACTCTACAGTTTAATGTATTAGAAATAAGGATACACTTAATGTTTTTAGTTCACAGGTTTCAAATATTACACTGTTATAACTAATGGAAAATGTTTTTTCTTTCTTTCCTTTGGAAAAGGAGGTGTGTGGGGGAGACGATAAGGTTTCTTTACTCTTTATACCACTGTAGACAACAATAATCCTATGAACCTCAAATTAGTACTTTTTCCAAAAGACCCTACAGCTGATAGGCTATTTTGTTATTTTGCTCTCTTTGTGAACTTGAGTCCAAAAAAATAATCAGTAAAATCCATTAAGTAATACAGGAAACTGGCATAACCCACAGATCGCAGAGTGAAATGAGAAATGGGGAATTACAGTGTTTAAGTCAGCTCTTCAAGGTTGCCTAGCTTCCTCCTGAGTCCCACTGTTCTTGCTGATTCGTGCTTGCCTTCCGCTCATTCTCTGTCTTACTTTAGTAACCTTTGCAAACGTCAGACCTTCCTTACTCTTCCTCTACGCTGCATCCCATCAGTATGTCTAGTCTATTCAAAGAAATCCCCCTGCATATTCTATTTTATCTCACCTTTGTTACTCATGATTGTCCTTAATCCCTTCCTTTCTTTCCTCTTCACCTAGGCTCTTGTTGTTATTGAGTATCTATCACAATTCTTAAAAGAGAGATTTTCATGGTTTAATTTCTGTTCTTATGGATGAAGAGCACCAAGTGTTCGGAAGTCATTCTAATAAAATAGGTGTTACATGTTTTGAATCCTTACTGTGCATTAAACAAATTTTAACAACCAATATAGAACTACTTTCTTAAGGCTAGGATATCAATATGAAAATAAGCAAGACCGATTTGCATAATCTCATTTCGGACTTAAGTTTCCATTTTCTTTCTTTTACTTCTTGGGTGATGTAACACTCATTATTATGTGCATAAGATGTCTTACTTGTACATATACAAGTTATGATTTGAACATTATTTTTTGTTGTAAGTTGCCAGATTAATCTGTGGTCCAGATTACTAGTATTGGTGATCATTTTTCCATAGATGCAATCATTGATATTTAAATTTTATTTATCTCTGTTGTAAGAATATATACCTTTTTTACTTCTTTTTCTATAGATATTTTTTGTAGTTACATTTTATTGTTTCATTGTACTCTTACAAGTTTGTTATTTTAAATTAAAAATGACTAAATGGTTTGAAGTTGAAAAATTATGAATAGATTCATATATTTTTAAGACATTTATATTATATTTCCACTAAAGTAAATATTAATTTCTAAAATTGCTATTGTAGTAAGTGCGAGTATTCTTACTTGTGATAAATATTTTTTGAATATGTACGGACATATTTATTCTTATTAGATATCTCAATATGTCTGCTTAGTTACTACATTCGATATTCACCGATGGAAAGTTGGTTGATGACAACTTTTTGGACTGGTATCGAAATCTGAGATTTGTTCTCATGCAAGATAAACTTATCAATATTAAGGAAACTATTACTATGGCTTTGGCTGCAACAATTGCACCATTTCTTTTCTCACTTGAAAAGTGACTTCTCATTTCTTTAACAATTTAGTTACTCGTAGTCCTTGCAACGGGTTGAGATATTGAAGGCAACCAATATCTAATACCCATACTGAAGGATCAATAATATAATTAAGGAAATCATGAAAACATTTTTGAAGAATGTCTCACCTTGTTTATTTTCTCTCAAAGAATCAATACTCACGACAATTCCTTTTCGAGTGTCCTTTCTCCTTATAGAAGAAACACTCAACATTACTTTTACATCACCTTTCTTGTGCTTAGGCTGGGTCACACCACCCTTAGCTGCAAAAGGTTTCTTTCTAGGCTTGTACTTGCCTTTGCCCATTTTCTTGTTAGACCTTCCAACCACCAAGACAGATCCTTGGTTCTTACCAGAATCTACCTGATTTTGATAGTCAACCAACAAGTTCGACATGTCATGCAACTCGCAATCCATCTTGTTCATGTTAAAATTAACAATGAACAATGAGAATGAGTTAGGGAGTGATTGCATAATCAAATTGTGAGATAACTCCATCTCAAGTTTGCAATCCAACTTCTCAAGTTGTTCTATAAGACTAATCATGTTCAGAACATGCAGTCCCACATTAGCATTTCCACTCATTGTGGACCTAAAAAGGGTCTTATACCGCTGGTATCTGGCTGTCCTACTCTATGAACCATACATCTTCTTAAGATGATCAATGATAGCATATGGATTCATGTCCTCATGTTGTCTTTGGAGTTCTAAACTCATTGATGCTTAGATGATGCATTTGGAATTCGTGCAATCCTTAAGTACTTCTTGTAAGTGCTAGAAGGCTCAGCATCATCCTTGTCTTTTGGTTTAGGCACATTACGTTTCTCGATTGTATAGATAAGTTTTTCTTGCTGGAGAACAATTTTCAAATTTCGATAATGGTCCAAGAAGTTGTCACCAATCAACTTTCCGTCGGCAAGTATCGAATGATGTGACAAATCAGACATAACGAGATATGTAATCAGAATAAATATGAATAAACACTTGTAAGAGTACGATGAAAAAATAAAACATATGAATCTATTCATAACTTTTCAACTTCAAACTATTGAGTTATTTCTAATTTAAAATACTAAACTTGAAAGAGTATAATGGAACTATAAAAAATATCTACAACAAAAAGAGATATATGTTCTTATAATAGACAAATAAAATTTAAATATGGATGATTGCATCTATGGAAAAATGATCCCCTTAGTACTAGTAATCTAGACCGCAGGCCAATATAGCTACTTACTTACAGCAAAATATAATGTTCAAATTATAACTTTTATATATACACGTAAGAAATCATATGCATATAAATGAGTGTTACATCACCCAGCTAAAAGGAAACTGAATGCGATTTTTCAAATATATTATATGAATATAATATATGAAACGCCTTTTCAATGCTGTTCTGTTTATTTTAAATTCTAATTGGAAATCTTTTTTATGGCAGCACAGCGTTCCTGATAGGTCCTAAGAGGCAAGTGACAATGATGCTCGATCCTGTTCGTATATATGCAACTTCCATATACATTGCAAGTATGATAATCGCCTTGTTTTGTGCTCTTTATGTAAGTCAACATGTAATTGTCTTTTCTTTTATTTATGCAAAAAAAAAGCTCCTATCTTTTACTAGCTTATTATCTCGTTATTTTGCATTAAACAGGTCCATAACAAGTTACTGACATTTCTTGCACTTATTTTGGAGTTTGGGGCACTTGTTTGGTACGTCTCAAATTTTCCACTTGTCTTCCATATACATTTGTTTAATATATATATATATATATATATATATATATATATATATATATATATATATCCTGAAGTGTGCTGTATGCGCACATTAAGTTACCTTACCATAAATCTGATGTGCCATAAAGTAGTATGCCTATTATAGGGAAAATTATAAAGATAAGTTCAATTATATAATGTATATGCTCCAAAGAGAGGCTATTTGTCCACCGATAAGCCCCGAAACAATATAGTTTGAATGGTTATGGAATCAATTAGGGTAGCCACGAATTGATAATGAAACTAAAAGGGCTTTCTTTCATTTGAAGTATTAATGATATCTATGTTTTAATATTTGTATAATCTGATTTTTCTTCAAGAATGCAATAATATGATTTATGCTGTTGTGATGGACATGTATCACTCCTGTATAATCTGACATATTTCTTCTATCTTCTGATGTATTGATCGGCAGGTATAGTTTGAGCTACATCCCTTTTGCAAGGTCCATGGTTTCAAAGATCATGGCTTCATGCTTTGACACTGAATTTTAGGTTATAAACTGAAAAAACAATGGCATTGTCTTTGACACCCCCAGTATCCTTGAAGTACTAGAGAAAAGGTTTTCTGCCGCTGAAATACAGTTGGGGATTATGAATTTCTTTATTGTCAGCTCTTTCCTTTGGTGGAGTCTTGTATAGGTTCCACTAGATTGTTAGACGTAAAATCTTGTGAATTTGTATTATGTTGTTTATGAGCTAATGTAAAGATTTTCGTTTCTCTCAGCTTTGTCCTCTCTCTCTCTCTCTCACTCTTCTTCTCGTTGCTTCATGCTGCTTTCGAGGATGGCCATACCCCAAAGTTCGCAACCTTTTATTCCAGAACAATTATTGTTTCAGCACAAACCAAACATCTGATTCATTTAACCAATGCAAAAAAATCACGTCTTAGTTGGAAAAAGAGGACAAGGAAAATATTATAGAGAATCATGTTCGTTTAGCAAGAAACATAGAGTCAATTACTATGTTCCTTTTCTCGCATGTCTTCTCACTACAATGAGGAGATGAACAAAGGAATATATCCTTTTTTACGTAGGATTTTCAATGAATGAATAATTTAGTTTCTAACACTAAATTCTTTGTCTAAGTAATTTTTGAAAAACTAAATAAAATTTTAAATGGATTTCTGGAATTTTTTAGAGCTTTGTTTAACTTCATAAAAAAAAAAACTGATTTGGAATCAAGACTAAAAGAAATTGAAGACTTAAATGAAATTCTAAATTTTTTAGAAACTTATTTGGGTTTCTTTAGTTTCACATATTACTATGATATCATGATATAATTTTATAGGCTTAAATACTTTTTTGGTCCTCATTTGCGTAGTGTTTGTTGTGGATGATTCTCATTTTGACAGTTTAAAATGGTTCTCATTTTTATCGAATGTTTAAAATGGTCCACATTTTCGTAATTCGTGTTTTATTTGGTCATTTTCTGTATTAGGGTGTGTTACGTGTACTGTACAATGTTTCGTAATGTCCCGTTAATGATTTAAACGACGTCATATAAAAGAATCAAATAAAACATGAATTGCGAAAATGAGGATCATTTTAAACATTCGGTAAAAATGATGACCATTTTAAACATTCTGTCAAAATGAATACCATTCGCAACAAATATTACGAAAATGAGAAAAAAAAAGGTATTTAAGCCAATTTTATAAAATTACTTATTCATGAATAAAAACTTATGGAAGACACCAGTAATTTTCCTTATTCACCTAGAAAATTAACTACCAGTAAGGAGAATGACACGTTGCACCAACTTTCAAATGTTTTCTCATGTTTTCATTTCTGAAAAATAAGCGACTTTTTATTTTGCTTTTGCTTTTAGTTTGTTTTCAATCCTTCCAAAATTGAAATTAATTTTGATCTCTTGAATTATTAAGCATTAGTTAACTGTTCATGTGTTAAACAAATAATGGTAAATAATGTATACTAATGTCGTTATACAATATCAACATATGACACATAAAATAACCTCAAAATCTGTAAAACAAATATTAGTTATCTATCTTAAAATAAATAATTTTAGAAATAAAAAAAAATAAAAATCAAAGAAAAGTATTTTCCAAGAGGTAAAAAAACTAGATTTACACTTTTTATAAGGAACAAAATAGTTATTTAAAATTTTACAGGAATTAAAAAAAAAATATGTGAGAACCAAAATTAAAACCTACTAATTTTACAGAAATGAAAAACATAGTTAAGTCAATATTTAAAATTAATACTGCTACGAAGTAAGTAAAGAGTATGTAAGAGAAGAAAAAAAGTAAATAAATAGGAAAAGATGAAAGAAGATGATATAATTAACAAACACCAAGTTCACATCATTACATGTCCCCATTGATCATAACAATGTATTTGTTGTAATTTGAAGGAATTTTGTAACATATATATGAAGAGAAGAGTGAAGAATGTGGTATTAAGTGTTAGCAGTTGTAAAACTGAAAGAAGCATAAGAAAAAGAACCAGCATCCCAACTATCGTGAACAATTTTGGCCTTTGCATTTTCACCAGCAGCACCCATGGCCACATGCAGTGGGAAGAAATGATCTGGGTAGGGATGAGCCATTTTTGCATATGGGGCCTTCTCTTCATATTCATTCACTTCCTCGTACCTACACTCATGGATTCAAATGCATAATTAAGAAGCATGTTATTCCCACTTCAAAAAACTAGTTTTAAGCACTTATGCATCAAGTGTAAACATCTAGCATGAGAAAAATATGGGCATGAAGGAACAAATTGCTGAAAATCATTACCTTCCTTCAAGAAGAGAGGTTTTGAGCCAGGTCATAAAAGCTTGAGCCCATGGAGCAGGTGGGCTATTACGAGGCCCAATTGCTCTGAGGTTATGGGTGGCACTCCCAGACCCAATGATAAGAACACCTTCATCTTTGAGAGGGGCCAAAGCCTTTCCCATGTTATAGTGGTAGGTGCCTCCTTTGTTGGATGAAAGTGAGAGTTGACACACTGGTATGTCTGCTTCTGGGTACATCAACAACAATGGCACCCATGCACCATGGTCAAGCCCACGTTTCTTGTCTTCATTCACATGCTCAAACCCTGATCCTATTAAAAGCTCTTTCACCCTCTTCGCCAACTGTGGTGCCCCAGGTGCTGGATACTTCAACTACCAAAACAAGTTCAAGATAAAAACTAGAGAAATAGTAATAGAAGATCAAAATGTGAGAAAAAAAATTAGTGTATGTTTGATTTCTATTCTCAACAATGTTTAGGTTTTGTTGACTTTAAGCCTAGTACTTTTCACGACAAAGCATATACATCTTGAATGTAAGATTAGATATTAATGAACGATCTGATAATAATAGATACAACAAGCAACAATGTTTGCTAAGATAAATTTTGGATGACCTTCATGCAATCTTTAGAACTAGATTTTAACTTAGCCTAATCTCACAAAATTATTTTTTTCTATGAAGTTTACATCAACTTTTTTTTATAGACAAATGTTAGTTCTTAGTTTTTTATTAGTTGGTCCATAATAATATTTTTTTAAATTGTTAACAGGAATGATCAAACTACATGACCTTTCCCTTACTTCTCTTCCATTTTATCACTCAACCATTTTATCACTCCTGTATCAACTTATATAAGTTTGTTTAATATTTAGTGATATAGGAATAAGTTTTAACAAAACAAAGAAAACAAGTTTAAAGTTTAGTGATAAATTAGGTTTTTTCACGTCAATATATTTTATCTGGATTTTTAAGAACTTTATAAATTTTGAAGAAGAATTAATTAATTGATGAAAAACATGAATTTTTGAATA